>Ga0209148_1000099_pt1 | contig 227713 bp, 203 predicted proteins | sample AraplaCol_mMF_r2_2_FD_184288 | JGI IMG/M metagenome (GOLD analysis project Ga0209148, IMG submission 184288) | Arabidopsis root microbial communities from North Carolina, USA - plate scrape CL_Col_mMF_r2 (SPAdes) (version 2) | ecosystem: Host-associated > Plants > Roots > Endosphere | place...
CGAACCTTAAGTCTGGTCGTCGACACTATTCAACGATCAGGCTAGGCATGGAAGTGCTCAAGCGCAGACTCTGGTGGCCACCTGAGAACGAGTTACGACGATTTATTCACACCATCGCCAAGGGACCGCTCACTTGGTTATAGGCCCAGTCGACACTATGAAAAACGTGGGGATACCTCAGCCCTAGCCCTCCCCTACTGACGCAGGGGAGGGAACATTTGGTCGCAATGATCAAGATGCGCGCTTAAGGAAGCGTCATCCAGTCGTAGGCTGGGATTCATCCAGCCTACGCGAACGCCGTCATCTCAGCACACGACGGAAACGGATGGACTGATTTACCTCATGCATGCCATGTTGGGGTTCGGCTGCGCCTCACCCCAACCTACGCGCCTACGTGCCTTGTGCCGGGACTGGGCAATGCAGGCTCGCGCAGATCACACGCAGCAATTCCGACTCGGCGGGCGTCACCACGCCATCAGCATGGATGGCGCTCAACAAACTCTGGATGACGATTTCCTTGGCCGCAGGCATCAGGCGATCCAGATCGTCGAGCGCGCGATCGAACGGTGCCTGCCAATCCAATGGCAAGGTCTGCCACGTGGCCGTTGCGCCAGGAAACGCCTGATTCATCGCCAACAACCATGCACGACGCGCAGCGGCATCGTCGTTGGCGCCATACGTCGCCACGACAGCACAGACCAACGCCACGCTGTCGCGGCACGCCGGCAACTTCTTTTGTCCATCGACCGGCGCGCTGCGCGGCTTGCAGGCTTCCTGCAAATGCATGCGCAGCAATCGCACCAGGCAGTAATCATCCAGACCTACTTGCGGATCGATGCCGACCACGCCATCGAGTGTGTCCAGCAAGGTCTGCTGGCGTCCTTGCGGTAGTTGCTTGAGCGCCGGAAAAGCCAGCGACAACAGCGGCATGTGCGAAGTGGGCGGCAGCGCTTCCATCTCGGTGGCAAAAGCGGTCGCCGTCGATTGCACGTCGTCACCGAAAGCATTCGCCACCAGCCTGGCCTGTTTGGCGCGAAGTTCCTGCTGCCTGGACATGACCAGCGCCAGCACGACGGCAATCGCGGATTCCGGCTGCCTGACCGCTTCCCGCAAGCGCGTGAACGTTTCCCGCGTCGAGACCGTCGCATGCGAAGCGGATGCCACCGTGCCGGTAGCGCCGGGCGCTGCAGCAACCTGTGTGGCCGCCACCACGGCGCCCATCACCTGGCCTGGCCATGCCAAGGGCGGCAATTCGCGCGGGGCTTGCGTCGTGCTGTCACGTTCGACCGCAGAAGCCTGGACTTTCGCCTTGAGCTCTACCAGTTGCTGCTCGCGGAAGTAAGGCTCCAGCAGTCGAATGCGCTCCATCAACGGTGGATGCGTGGCGAACCACGCATTGAAGTGGTCCACGTCACCAAGCATCATGTGCGCGATTTCATGGCGGTTGGCGATCTGCAAACGCGAGCCTTCTGCCAACACGGCAATCTTCTTCAACGCACCGGCAATGCCACTGGTCTGCCGAGTGAATTGCACCGCCGATGCATCGGCAAGCGTTTCGCGTGATCGCGCCACGGCTGCCTGGATCAGCCGGCCGAAGAAATGGCCGATCGAACCGATGACCATCAATGCAATGCCGATCAGGAACCAGGCCGATAATCGATTGCGATCGTCCTCGCTGTCCCAGATACCGGTGTTGCCCCGTGACCACGTCATCTGCCGGCCGATGATCGACAGCGCCATGATACCGAACAACAAACCCATCAAGCGGATGTTGAGGCGCATGTCGCCGTTCAAGACATGGCTGAACTCGTGGGCGATGACGCCTTGCAACTCATCGCGCGTCAGATGATCAAGGCATCCTTGCGTGACGCAGATGGCAGCGTCGGAAGGCGAATAACCGGCAGCGAAGGCATTGATGCCGAGCTCATTCGGCAACAGGTAGATATCGGGCACGGGCGCGCCCGAAGCGATGGCCACTTCCTCGATAACATTGCGCAGTTGGCGCAGCGCCGGATCCTGGGTATCCGGCGGCACCGGCTCGCCATCCACGTCTTCCGCCACGGCCTTGCCACCCGCGGAAAGACTGCTGATGCGATATGCGGCGCAGCCAGCAATCAAGCCAAGCACGGCGAACGAACTGATGGCCAGCAGTGAAGCATGCGACATCTTCACCCACGGCCCCACCACCACCGCAACCAGCATGTCCGCCGCAAACACGATGGCGAGTACGGCTGCGATGAAAAGCATGACCAGCACGCGGGTGCTTTCCCGTACGCGCGCCTGTTCTGCAAAAAAGTCCATCCCGCCCCCAGGTCAGGATCGCTGTAGGCCTATTGACTGTGCCGAGCCATCAAGCGAAAGAAACTTTGGGCGCTACGCGCACGGCCGCGTCTTCGATATTGAGCGGATGAGCTTGCGTGAAACTGAAGCTGCTGGCGATGAACGAACTGGGGAACGTTTCGCAACGATTGTTATATGTCATCACCGAATCGTTGTACGCCTGCCTGGCGAAGGCCACGCGGTTCTCCGTGGACGTCAGCTCTTCGGAAAGCTGTGCCATGGTTTCGTTGGCCTTCAAATCAGGATAGGCCTCGCTGACAGCAAACAACCGGCCAAGGCTTTGATTCAGGCTGTCCTCGCCGGCCGCAAGCTGCGCCATGGCGCCGGAATCGCCGGGCTTTGCCTTTGCATCGGCCAAACCTTTGACAGCCACATTGCGTGCCTGGATAACAGCTTCCAGCGTGCTGCGTTCGTGGGTGAGGTAGGCCTTGGCGGTCTCGACCAGATTGGGAATGAGATCATGCCGTCGCGTCAGTTGGACGTCGATCTGCGCAAACGCGTTTTTATAGCTATTCCGCGCCGTGACCAGCCCGTTATAGAGCGACACCACATAGACGACGACCAGCACAATCAGCGCCAAAAAGACGAACAAACCCATGGATATTCCCCCTTAGCAACGCCACCCTACGCTGTCGAAACGAGCATAGCATAGGGGTTGCAAGGGAGAACGTGCTGCCCAAAGCGCTCGATCACCCACGCCTTACCGGAGCGCCAGGCGCCGGATCGAGTCTGCTGCGCGCCTCGCTCGCCACCGTACTGCCGGATAAACGCGCCTTGCGTGTTTCTTGCTGGCGAAGCCGATTGAGATGCGTGCCGCCCGCCTGATACGTATCGCCGTTTTCAGGCATGGGCATCTGGACTTCCTCGCCCACCGGATTGCCCGGCGCTTCGCGCTCATTGTCTTCATCGCCGAAACCGTGATGCGGAAGCGCCTGCCCTGTGCCGCTGATACCACCGGCGCCGCCCGCCTTCTTCGTCGCCTGCGCGGCAACGTTGGACTGCGTTTCATCAGTACCCTGGCGATATGCAGCGTTTTCGCGATGACTACCGCTGCGTTGATCGGATGAACGATGCTCAACCATGACGCCTGCTCCGATGTCGAACGAGGCATACAGGGTGAACTTCCGCAAGTCAGCAGCCTGTCGATTTTGGGTATATGAATGTGCTTCGCCGAGCGAAAGGCAAACCGCAAGGATGGATGCGGCAGCTTGCATGCTTGAACATGCCGACGTGGCGGCAGCAAGAAAACGAATCAACCGTGCGCTTGTACGCCGCCCAATCCATCGGCCACGACATGCAGCGCCAACTCATAACGATTGCGCCCTTTGCTTTTGGCGCGGTAAAGCGCGCGATCGGCTTCATCCAGCATCACCACCGGATCGGCTGGTGTCTGCGCCGTCTGGCTCGCAATACCGATGCTCACCGTGATGTACCCGGATGGGCAATCGGGATGAACGATCTGCAATCGCTCAATGGCCTGGATCAAACGCTGGGCGACGTCCTGCGCGACGTCCATGGTGGTGTCCACCAACACCACCGCAAATTCCTCGCCGCCATAGCGAGCCACGACGTCGTTGACGCGAATCCGGCTGCTGCTCAGCGCACAAGCCACCTGTACCAGGCAGGCGTCGCCGGCGATATGGCCGAGGCTGTCGTTGTATTGCTTGAAGAAATCGATATCGATCATCAGCACCGAGCAGTAGCTTCCGCTTTTTTGCCCTTCTTCCAGCGCTGCGCGCAAGCGGGTGTCGAGCATGGCGCGATTGGCGATGCCGGTGAGCGGATCGCGCCCCACCTGTTGCTCCAGCCGCCACGCACTCAGGTCGACGGCCCGTTGCCGATTCAGATGGCGGCTTTGAATGAATGCCATGCGCAAACCATAGAACAGTACCGCAGCGCATCCCGCCAGCAGGCTGGGGGTAAGGCTGACACGTGACGTGCTGATGCTTAGCATCACCACCATCATCGTGAGGATGATGGGCGTGAATGAAGCAATGGTTTGCGACACCGCCAGCGAAGGATGGTATGCACGCAACCAACGCGGCGGCTGTCGAACTGCCACCAGCACCACCAACGCATGCGGAATGTCGATCAACGAGCCGGCCCACCATGGCAAGCCGTGCATTTCGATACGGTTGTAGATCGCAGCTACCGCGGCGTTGATCAGCAGATGCGCACTCGCGGCGTAATAGAAATAGCGCCAGCGAAAACTGCGCGCACCGAGCAGGCGCAAGATCGCCATGCCGGCCAGCGAAAAATCGATCGCATCGGCCAGATAGATCACCACGTAAATGCTTGATGGATCCGAGGCCAACGGACCGCTAAGCAGCTTGGTAAAAAACAGATACAGCAACGCTGCCACCATGCAGGACAGCACCAGATCCAGCGCAGCCATCGTGCGCGCCTCATCCGGTGCGAACGAACGGGTGACCATGAACATGCAAGGGATCACATACAAACTGGAAAGCACGGTAGCGAGCGCAGCCAGATAACCGCTTTTGTCTCCCAAAGTCATGGCCAGCACATTGGTGCCCGCCCATAGCACCTGCATCAACAGCGCCAGCCCCATCAGCAGCCACGGTAAACGGAGCAGCGCCGGACTGCGCCGGTAGCGCATGAAAGCGGCCCATACCGCCGCCGCCATGACCGCGATCATGGCCAATTGGGGCAGCGTGGCCTCGGCATGGCCGCTCCACCTCGCCAGACCCAGATGGGCGATCAACAGCAGGACGACGAGCCAGACAGCAACCAAACCAGTCCCCCTAAAAACAGGTGCCAAACGCGGCGATAGGGCACCCATGGACAAAATGCGTCACGTCCGCAGGCGAGTGGGCTGCCACCGGGCAACCCGGATATGAGCAGACCACCGGATGCCAGCCAAGCCATGGGGTTTCTTGCCCAAGGCCGACCAGCGTGCCCTGGATACGTCAAGCAAGTTACGGGCCTTCCCCCTGTCCCAAAGGGGGATCTCAGAGGCACGGGCGTTGCTTGATGCTTATTCGTCCCCGATGCCAACCCCTGGAGCAACCGCGATGAGCACGATCGAAAGCAAGCTGGAGCTCGATAACGACACTTACAAAACGCTGCTGGAATCGACTCGCGCGATCCCCTGGAAAATCGATTGGGCAACCATGCAATTCGCCTATATCGGCCCGCAGATCGAAGACCTGCTGGGCTGGGCGCCTGACAGCTGGGTATCCGTGCAGGATTGGGCCGATCGCATTCATGCCGAAGATCGCGAATGGGCGGTGAACTTCTGTGTGGCGCAATCCAAAGCCGGCGTGGACCATGAGGCGGACTATCGCGCCTTGAAAAAGAACGGCGACTACGTATGGATTCGCGATGTCGTGCACGTGGTGCGCCGAGACGACGGCACGGTCGATTCGCTGGTCGGCTTCATGTTCGACATCAGCGAGCGCAAACGCACAGAAGAGCAGCTCGCCGCGCTGCGCCGTGAACTGGAAGAACTCTCCTTCAAGGACGGCTTGACCGGCGTCGCCAATCGCCGCCGCTTCGACATGGTGATGGAAGCTGAGTGGAGCAACGCCTGCCGCCAAAAGCAGCCGCTGTCATTGCTGCTGCTCGATATCGATTTCTTCAAGCAATACAACGATCGCTACGGGCATTTAGACGGCGATCAGTGCCTGAAGCGAGTGGCAAAACTGATCACGCTGGCTGCCGACCGTCCACGCGATTTCGTCGCGCGCTTTGGCGGCGAGGAATTCGTCGCCGTGCTGCCTGATACCAATGAAAGTGAAGCCTATAAGATCGCCTCGCGCTGCCGCGACCTGATTGCCAGCGAACATATTCCGCACGAAGGGTCGGAGATCGGCAAATATCTCACCGTCAGCATCGGGCTCGGCACCATGAACCCCGAATGCAGTGATGAAACGCATGCGTTTATCAAATCGATCGATCGGCGCATGTATGAAGCGAAACAGCGTGGGCGGAATACGATCATCAACGATTGACGGTTTGGCTCATCGCTGTTCCCTGCCAAACGCATACGCCACTACGACGGCATGCGGTCAGCCAATGACCGCAACACCTGCTCCAGCGGCACGCTGCCGAAACGGCGCTGCGAGGATGCATACTCAAAGTCGATCCATCCTTCGTTGAAGCCATCGAGCATCCGCATACGTGGCACCGGATGCTGCATGCCTTGACTGCGAAACAGTTGCTCCCAGCTATCGCGCGCCACCATCTCTGCACGCACGGGATGTCCTAGCGCAGCGGCATAGCCATCAGCGATATCGTTGGCGCTGTAGCGACGCGGCCCTTCCAGCTCAACCACGCGCGCGCCCTGCCAGCTATCCATCAGCATCTGCGCTGCAAGGCTGCCGATATCGGCCGTCGCCACCATGGGGATGGGATGCTCCAACTGCTGCAGGAAACTGGGAATGACGCCGCGTCTGGCCGCCTCAAGATCCCATTTGGCGTTTTCCATAAACCAGGCAGCACGCAAAAAAACCACCGGAATAGCCAGTTGTCGCAGAGCAGCTTCGACCATGCGGGAATTGTTGAGCAGCGAAAATTGCTCGGCGTGCGCACCCACCGTGGACAGAAACACCAGCTTTCCCGGCGCGGCGGTTTCGACCGCTGCCGTCAGGGCATCGATAATCTTGCTTATCTCCGGAAAGCCCGGTGCGGGGTCGTAGTCGGGCGGGATCATCACAAAAACGCCATCCACACCCGCGAACGCCTTGGCGAGGCTGGCCGCATCCTGCACGGACGCTTGCGCTACTTCGCATCCGGCGGCTCCCCATTCGGCTGCCTTTGACGTATCGCGCACCAGCACGCGCACCCTTTGGCCGGCACCCAGCAGATTTCGCGCCACCTGGCTGCCAACCTGCCCCGTTACACCCATCACAGCAAACATCCTCAACTCCAGTCCAACGGCAACCCGCCATCACGATGGAGGGCATTCTCCATTCCGGACCATCATTTCGCGATAACATGAATGTCATGACATTCATGACAAAAAGGCATTGACGTGGCTTTTGACGAGCGCCTGTTGAATGGTATGAGCGTGCTGTGCGCTGTCGTCGACACCGGCAGTTTCGCCGGCGCCGGTGAAGCACTGGACATGTCGCAGCCTGGTGTCAGCCGCGCCATCGCGCGGCTTGAAGCTCGGCTCGGCGTACGCCTGTTCGATCGCACCACGCGCTCCGTCAACCTGACTGACGAAGGCCGGCGTCTTTACGCTCAGGTCATGCCGCTACTCAGCGGGCTGGAAGAAGCCGCAAGCTCCGCAAAACAGGGGCGAAGCGTCGTGCGCGGGCGTCTGCGTGTGAACATGGACCCGTTCTTTTCACGCATCACGCTTGCTCCCAGGCTTGGCGTCTTTCTGCAAAAGCATCCGGAATTGGAACTGGAACTGGTCACCCGCGACAAACTAGGTGACCTGGTGGCCGAGGGCTTCGATCTGGCCGTTCGTTTTGGCGAACCGCAGCCGTCGAGCCTGATCGCGCGCAAGCTGCTGGAGACGCGCATCCTCACCGTTGCCGCTCCCGCTTACCTCAAGCGTCACGGCCGTCCTGGTACGCCGACCGATCTCGCCAAGGGCGAACACATCTGCATCCAGTATCGCGATCCTGAAACAGGCCGTCCGTTCGAGTGGGAGTTTCATCGTGGCCGCAAAAAGCTTCCGGTCGCTACGCGCGGCCCACTTACCGTCAACGACGTGGGAACCATGCATAGTGTTTGCGCCGCGGGTTATGGCATCGCGCAAGTCATGGCCTTTGGCGTCGAACCATTGCTGACCAGCGGCAAACTGGTCGATCTCTTTCCTGATTGGCCGGACGAACGGTTTCCACTGTATGCGCTGTATCCCTCACGACAGTATGTGCCGGCCAAGACGCGTGCTTTCCTGGATTTCGTTGCGGCACTTCATGATTGAACGCACATGACGCACGTTGATTTCACCTGCATCAAACAGACGCCGCGATGAATTCACGCAGCCATTGATGTGCCGGATCACGATGCACGCGTTCGTGCCATAGCATGGACATCTCGTAGCCAGGTACCTCGACCGGCGCATCCATCACTTTCAGCTGGCGGCTGTCGCGAACCAGGCGCGCCGGCAGCATTGCCACCAGATCGGTATTTGCCACCACCTCGCGCACGAACAGGAAATGCGGTACGGAAAGCGCGACGTGGCGTGCCACGCCCACTTTCGCCAGCGCTTCATCCGTGACGCCACGGAAACCGCCCCCATCCGGCGAGACGATGACATGCTCGAGCTGGCAGAACTGTTTCAGCGTGAGGCGCCGCTTCAACCGTGGATGATCGGCACGCCCCACCAACACGTAGCGTTCCTTGAACAGCGTGCGGCGACGCAGGCTGGGCGGCGAGCCTTCGGTGGTATGAAACGCCAGATCAATCTCACCCTGCTCCGCCTGCCTGGTGATGCGCGTCGGCATCATTTCCATCACCGAGAGCCGCGTTGCCGGCGCCACTGCACGTAGGCCACTCAAGGTAGGCAGCACGATGGTGGACTCGGCGTAGTCGGTGGCCGCCATGCGCCAGGTATGCGTGGCTTCGGCGGGATTGAAGGGTTTGGCCGGAGCGATGGCACTGTTGAGTGCCTCCAACGCTTGGCGTAACGGTTCGTGCAAGGTTTCCGCACGCGCGGTCGGGCGCATGCCACGCGGGCCCGGCAGCAACAGTGGATCGCCGAAGAAATCCCTTAGTTTGGCCAGCTGGATGCTCACGGCGGGTTGCGAGAAGTTCAACCGTTCGGCTGCACGAGTCACGTTGCGCTCGGCCAACAGCGCTTCGAGGGTGAGCAGCAGGTTGAGATCCAAACGCCGCAAATTACTCATGGTAATACCAGCAATATGTGTAATTAATTTCCAATATACCTCATCGGTTCCTATGCTGCGGGCATTCCAAGCATGAGGTCCCGCCATGAATGTATTGATTGTTTACGCGCACCCCGAACCCAAGTCGTTGAACGGTGCGTTGAAGGATTTCGCCATAAAACGCCTGGAGTCCGCCGGGCACGCCGTGCAGGTCTCCGATTTGTATGCCATGCAATGGAAAGCGGTGCTGGATGAAAACGACAGCCTCGACGGCAAGCTGGGCGATCGCTTCGAGCCGTCACGCGATTCCAAGCATGCCTATCACAACGACCGCCAGCGCGAAGACATTGCGCGCGAGCAGGAAAAGCTGCTTTGGGCCGACACGGTGATCCTGCAGTTTCCGCTGTGGTGGTTTTCGGTGCCGGCGATCATGAAAGGCTGGATCGAGCGCGTGTACGCCTATGGTTTCGCCTACGGCGTCGGCGAGCACTCCGACCGGCATTGGGGTGACCGCTACGGTGAAGGCACGTTAGCCGGCAAGCGCGCGATGCTGATCGTTACCACTGGCGGATGGGAATCGCATTACAGTCCGCGCGGCATCAATGGCCCGATCAATGACATCCTGTTTCCCATCCAGCACGGCGTGCTGTATTACCCGGGCTTCGATGTATTGCCGCCTTATGTGATTTATCGAACCGGGCGGATGGATGATGTGCGATTCGCAAAGGTTTGCCAGGAGTTGGGCGAGCGCCTGGATAATCTTGAAAAGACCGCACCCATACCGTTCCGCAAACAGAATGCTGGTGATTACGACATTCCCGCACTAACGCTGCGTGAGGATATTGCGCCAGGGCAATCGGGGCTCGGCATACATGTCGAGGACGATGGCCAGTTGCAGGACATGCAAGCGGAGCGGCGAGTGGGATGACAATCCCGACCGGCGAAGGTCTGCTCAGATGAACGGCGCGGAAGGTCCGAAGTGGAAAGACCTCGCGTGATGTTGATGTGGTTCAACCTGTAGGTTGATCTGTGCGAAATCAACCTACAGGTTGAATTCGGCAAAACCCATCAACGTACGGACCGATGCGGCCCTCTATCCCTCTATAAGGCCAGCGCCCGCAGTTTCGCCATCCAGCTTTGAAAATGCGGGCATTCCGCTTCCATCGTCGCCAGCGTCACGCGCCCGGCCGCCAGCGGCCCATGGCGCACTTTCTTGTAGCCAGGTCGAAGCAACGACTCCAATCGACGTGAAGGCTTGGTTTCGTAGCTGTCGTTGATGTGCTCGGGCGTCTCGAATTGATTCCGAACCGCTTGCAGCTTTTCCAGATAGTTGGCCCATCGAGGCTCGGTACTGCTCAACGCCTGCACATCTGCAAACAACAACCCTTCGAATTCGTGGGGCTGAATATGCGGAATGAAGCGTTCCGGTCTGCAGTGCACGTGATTTACCACGGCCTGGTGCATGGCTTCTTCCAGCCTTCGCACCCGCTCTGTCAGGCCACCCATTGCCTTTGCAGCGGCGAATTCGGGGAAATCGGTATCCAGTCCATAGAGATCCAGGAATGTACTAAGTATCGCTTCCCGGTGCTGCTTCAGGGTATTTTTGGCGTTGTGCAGCAAACGATCAAAGCTTATCGCCCCGCCTCTACCTTGCTGAGAGGTTTGCAAGGTGAACGCCTTTACGTAAATCTGCCGCGAATGCAGTGATGGCGCCACAACCCGCTTCAGGAACTGCTCTTCTGTCTGCCCTTCTGCAAAGACGATGACCTCCAGCATTTACGGCCTCCCGCCGAGAATATTGCGTTTCCACAATTCGCCCATGCTGTACTCGGTCAGCCAGCCCTCCAACTCGTCTTCCGTAAAGCGAGTGAACGTGGAATATCCATCCTGTTGATCTACGACGATGACGTCTTCAGGGGAAAGTTCGTTGACTAATTCCACTGACTGCGTCGAAACAATCAACTGCTTGTTTTCAGCAACCTGCTTGAAGATGTCGGCCAGGACCGAAATGGCGTAAGGGTGCAGGCCAAGTTCGGGCTCATCGATCAGGACGGTGTCCGGCAAGAGCTCGGAGGGCTGGAGCAGCAGCGTCGCCAGGCAGATAAAGCGCAAGGTGCCATCGGACAGCACGTGCGCCTTGAAGGGTGTATCGGGGTGTCCCCTTTGGATCCACTCCAATTCGACGTGCTCTGGGTCACCGGGACGTTCGACAAAGTCTCCGAAGAAAGGCGCCACCAATTGAATGGTGTCGACGATGCGGCGGTAAGCGTCTTCATGGTCGCCTCGCAGCATTCTCAGGTATGCACCTAGATTGGCTGCATCGGACTTGAGCGTCAAATTGTCATTGGCAGCATGCCGTTGCTTAACCTTTGCGCTACTGCTTGTATCGTGAAAATGGTAGATACGCCAACTTTTTATCGCATCCCGGACCCAGGGCGAATATTTGTCCTTAGCATCTCTCAGCTTGGACTCTTCATGTCCTGATCCGAGGTTTGCTTTAGGCTTGGTTGAATAGTAGACCCCTCCAAACCAGCTGACCTCACCCTCAAATATCAGTCGGTTATCTTCCGTGGGAACCAAATCGAACTTGTAACCGTTGTTCCCAAAATAAAACTCCGCATGAAGCCGATCCGTGACTTTGCGGCCAAAATGCAGCAACGCATCTGGCCCCCCTTGCGTTTGCACGTATAGCTGCAACCGTTGCTCATACATCTCATTGAGCAAACGAAAGAGACCGATAAAGTTGCTCTTGCCCGCACCGTTCGCACCAATTAGGACATTTAGATCGTTAAGCTCAAAGTTCTTGAGCGAACGAATGGATTTGTATCCATTGATAGAGAGCGAGCGGACTTTAGGCATACAACCATTGCCTCTTCGTGATTGAAGTTTTCACGTGCATCCTTGCACTAAAGCAAATTACTGATCTCGCAAAAACCGACTGATGCGTCGCCCGCCGGTGGCCTGCAAGCTTTGCAGGCCACCCAAGCATGCCGCGATGTCAGGCCAAAGCAAAGCCCTCCGGCATCACGCAAACGGATCATCCAACACAATCGTGTCATCACGATCCGCACCCGTCGCCACGATGGCCAAACGGCAACCGGACAACTCTTCGACTGCACGCAGATAAGCACGCGCTGCCGGCGGCAGCTTGTTCCAATCGCGGATGCCGGCGGTGGATTCGCTCCAACCCGGAAATTCCAGGTACACCGGTTTGCACTCGGCCCAGCCGTCGGCATCGAGCGGAGCAAGTTCGCGACGCTTGCCGCGGTACTCATAAGCGATGCAAACCTTGATGGTCTCCAGGCCGTCAAGCACGTCGAGCTTGGTGATGGCCAGGCCGTTGATGCCGTTGATCTGCACGGCGCGCTTGAGCGCCACCAGGTCGATCCAGCCGCAGCGGCGCGGACGGCCGGTGCTGGCGCCGAATTCGTTGCCGACCTTGCGCAGACGCTCACCCATGTCGTCGTGGAGTTCGGTGGGGAACGGACCGCCGCCGACGCGCGTGGCGTAGGCCTTGCAGATGCCGAGTACGTAGTCGATATCGCCCGCGCCCACGCCGGTGCCGGCGAGTGCGCCGCCTACCGTGGTGTTGCTGCTGGTGACGTAGGGATAGGTGCCGTGGTCGATGTCGAGCAATGCGCCTTGCGCACCTTCATACAGGATGTTGCCGCCTTCCTTGCGCACGTCGTGCAGGATGGTGGCGACGTCGTCGACCATCGGACGGATGAATTCGCCATAGGCGATCGCGTCATCCAGCACCTTCTGGTACTCCACCGGCTCGGCCTTCAGCCACTGGGTGAGGATGAAGTTGTGGTATTCGACGGCGCACTTGATGAGGTCGGGCAGCTCGTGCGGATACATCAGGTCGGCCACGCGCACGCTGCGGCGGGCGACCTTGTCCTCATAAGCCGGACCGATGCCGCGGCCGGTGGTGCCGATGGCCTTGCCGCCGGCGGCCACTTCGCGCGCCTTATCGACAGCGATGTGGTACGGCATGATCAGCGGCGTAGCCGGGCTGATTTTCAGGCGCGGACGCACGTTTACGCCCTGCGCTTCCAGCTCTTCGATTTCCTGCTTGAGCGCGGCGGGCGAGAGCACGACGCCGTTGCCGATCAGGCATAGCGCGTCGTCGCGCAGAATGCCGGAGGGAATCAGGTGCAGCACGGTCTTCTTGCCCTTGATGACCAGCGTATGGCCGGCGTTATGGCCGCCCTGGAAACGCGCCACGGCGCCTACGCGCTCGGTCAACAGGTCGACGATCTTGCCTTTGCCTTCGTCGCCCCACTGTGCGCCAAGAATTACGACTGACTTGCCCATGATGCTTCTCGCTCTAAAGCGTTCCGATCGGCGGAACGGGTAAATGGAAAACGTAGCTCGCGGTGATGACCGCGTGGTGAAACCTGTTCAATGCACCAGCCGCAAGGTCAGCAGGCCGATGCCGATGGCAACGGCGCCGCAGATGCGCAGAACACGCGGCTCCATCTTGGACGCTTCGCGCATCACCGACTGCCAGCCATGCGGCGCGGCGAACAGCACCAGGCCCTCGATCACCAGCACCAGGCACAGCGCCGCGTAGAAATCGCGTGGCATGGCCTTGGCTCAGCGATGCCCCGGCGCGGCGGCCGGGTTACCGAAATAGCGCAGGAACTCCGAATCCGGCTTGAGGATGATGGTGCCTTTGCCGTCGCCGAAGGATTTCTTGTAGGCCTGCAGGCTGCGATAGAAGGCGAAGAAATCCGGATCCTGCGCATAGGCTTGCGCGTAGATCTGCGCGGCTTGCGCATCGCCCTCGCCTTTCACCTTGTCGGCATCGCTTTCGGCATTGGCGCGAATCACCTGCGCCTGCGCCTGGGTCTCGGCCTTGATCGCCTCGGCCTCCTGCTTGCCGTCCGCGCGGATGGCGGCAGCCTGTTGCTGGCGCTCGGTCTGCATGCGCTTGTAAACCGCGGCCTTGACGTCATCGGGGAATTCGATGCCGGTGATGCGCACGTCCACCACCGAGATGCCCAACGTTTTCTGCGTCTCTTCGTTGGCCTGCTGCAGCGTGCTGGCGGCGATGTCGCCCTGGCCACTGGCAACCAGCTGATCCATGGCATGCGCGTTGACGATGCTGCGCAGCGCATTGCTGATGATCGGGCTCAGGCGCTGGCCGGCCTGCAGTTCATCGCCGCCGCTGGCACGGTAGTAATCAGCCGCGTTGGCGATGCGCCACTTCACGTAGTAGGCGACGTTGATGCTTTGCTTGTCGGACGTGGCAAAACGCTGCGGTGCACCGTCGTAGGACAGGATGCGGTCGTCCAGCGTCAGCGTCTGCTGTAGCAAAGGCACCTTGGCGTGCAGGCCGGGCTGCCGGTCGGTGCGCAGGATCTTGCCGAACTGCAGCACCAGCACCTGCTGACCTTCGCCCACGGTGTAGAGGCTGTTGAAGCCCACCAGCAGAAGCAGAACGATGATGATCGCAGCGGTAGTCTTCATGGCTGCTTCCCCTTGTCCGCATCGTCGTTGCCCGACGGCGCCACGGTGCCCACGCCCGGCAGGCTGGTGGCGGGCAGCGTTTCGCCGCGAGCGCCTTCGATGTTGATGACGCTGCGGCCGTCGGAGCCGTCGATGACTTTGTTGCTGGCGTGCAGGATGTCTTCCATGGTTTCCAGCCACAGACGGCGGCGGGTGACATCCGGCGCCGTGCGGTATTCCTTGAGAATCAGGTTGAAGCGCTCGGCATCGCCCTGCGCGCGCGCGATGCGCTCAGCCTTATAGGCATCGGCTTCGGCGGCCAGACGCTTGGCGTCGCCCTTGGCGGCGGGAACGTCCTGGCTGGTGTTGGCCTTGGCCTGGTCGATCAGCCCCTGGCGATCCTGGCGCGCAGCAATCACGTCGTCGAAAGCGTCTTTGACTTCCTGCGGCGGCGTGATGGCCTGCAGGCTCACTTCGGTCACTTGCAGGCCGCAGTCATAGGCATCCAGGGTGTGCTGCAGTTGATCGCGCACCTGCTGTTGCAAGGTACCCAGGTGCGGTGCCGGTGCATTGGCGTCGCCCTGGCCGGTGAGGATGTCGTCCATGGATTGCGCGCCGATCACCGCACGCACGGCAGCCTGTGCGGCCTCGTTGAGCGTGCCATCCGGATCGCGCGCGCTGAACAGGTATTTCTGCGGGTTCGTCACCTGGTACTGCACGTTGAAATCGACCGTGACGATGTCCTGATCGCGGGTGAGCATGCGGATCTGGTCCGACATGGCGCGCACACGCGAGGCCGCCACCGGCTGCATGGTTTCGATCGGCGACGGCAGCTTCAGATGGAAACCGGGACCCAGGGTGCGCACGTAGGCGCCGAACCGCTGCACCACACCCACCTGCCCGGTTCCGACCACCGCGTAGCTGGTCAGCAGCAGCCAGGCCAGCAGGATGGCAACCACGATGGTGAGAATGCCGCCCGGGCCGCCCATCCGCCCGATGCGCTTGAACACATCCTTGAGTGCCGCCTCGATGCCGGGCTTACCGCCGCCGGCACCGCGTTTGTTTTTGTTCCATGGATCGCGCTGCCCGTTGCCGGGTTCGTTCCAGGCCATGGTCAGTCTCCTTGAGGCCGCTGGGAGGCCGGCAGCAACGGCCGGAAAACACTGGGGTCGGGATGGGACATGGTGCCGATTGGTAGGCGTGCAAGCACCCGGTTGGGGTGGCGCACAAACGGTCGCATTCTAGCAGAGACGAATGACGTTAAGGCCGCCTCATTTATGGGGTCGGCTCGAACATGCTTGGTAGGTTGGGACGAAATCCCAGCGTGAGACGCCATAAGCATGCTGGGATTTCATCCCGGCCTACGACGCGCTTGCGTTTAAAGGGCGGTATCCGAGCTACCCAGCAATCCGCGCAGCAATTCCACATCTTGCCCTTGGCCGCCAGTCAACGGCGCCAGCACGCTGCGCGGCGCATCGATACGCAAGCGCCACCCTTCTTCGTCCACCGCTTCTTCCGCAATGGCGCCCGCGGCACGCAAGCGCGCATGCAGGCGACCGGCCGAGAGCGGCAAGCGCAATTCGGATTGCACGCGCTCGCCGCCCAGGCACTCGCCCAGCGCTTCGCGCAGCAGATCCAGGCCAACGCCCGTCGCTGCGGATAGCCACACCTGCTGCGGCATACCGTCTGCGTTGCGCACGATGCGCGGTTCGCCGCCGGTGAGGTCGATCTTGTTCATCACCTGCAATTGCGGCACGTCGCCGGCGCCGATTTCTTCCAGCACCTGGTCGACCACGTGATGCAGGCGTTCGCGTTCTTCATCCGCGGCGTCGCTGACGTGCAGCAGCAGATCCGCATCGCGCGCTTCGGCCAGCGTGCCGCGGAAGGCGGCGACCAGGTCGTGCGGCAATTCGCGGATGAAACCCACGGTATCGGCCAGCACAGCTGGGCCGCAGCTCAAGTCTTCGAGCTTGCGCACGGTGGGATCGAGCGTGGCGAACAGCTGGTTCGCGGCGTAGACGTCACCCTGGGTGAGCACATTAAAGAGTGTTGATTTGCCGGCGTTGGTGTAGCCGACCAGGGCCACGCGCGGCACGGTGTTGCGCAGGCGTGCACGGCGCTGCTGGGTGCGCTGGGTCTGCACCTTTTCCAGGCGCTTGGTGAGCATCTTCACGCGCTCGCCGAGCAGGCGGCGATCGGTTTCCAGCTGCGTTTCGCCGGGGCCGCGCAGGCCGATGGCGCCGCCGCGCTGGCGCTCCAAGTGGGTCCAGCCGCGTACCAGGCGGGTAGCCAGATGCTTGAGCTGGGCCAGCTCCACTTCCAGCTTGCCTTCGTGGGAACGGGCGCGCTGGGCGAAAATGTCGAGAATGAGGCCGGCGCGGTCGACCACGCGCACGTTGAGCAGCTTTTCCAGATTGCGCTCTTGCACCGGCGAAAGCAGGTGGTCGACCAGCACCACGTCCGCTTCCAGCGCGCGCACGGCCTCGGCCACTTCGTCGGCCTTGCCGGTGCCGATGTAGTAGCGTGGATTGGGGGTTTCGACGCGCGCGGGAATGCTGGCCAGCACTTCGGCGCCGGCCGACTTCACGAGTTCAACGAACTCCTCCGCACGCTCCGCCGCATCGCCTTCCCCCCGCGAGTGCGGGAGGACCAATACAGCCCGTTCGCCTTTCTTCTGCCTATCGAACAGAGTGAATCAACCTTCGCTTTCGACCGACGCGTGCTCGAGATGGGCTTCGTGGCCTTCGTGACCTTCGTGGCCGTTGCCCACGCGCACGTTGCGGCTCGGCACCACGGTGGAGATGGCATGTTTGTAAACCATCTGACTGACCTGGTTGCGCAGCAGCACCACGAACTGATCGAAGGATTCGATCGTGCCCTGCAGCTTGATGCCATTCACCAGATAGATGGCGACCGGTACGCGCTCACGGCGCAATGCGTTGAGAAATGGATCTTGCAAGGATTGCCCTTTTGACATTTTTTGTTCTCCCCCTCATCTACGGATGGGCCGGAAAAAAAGCGACGCCAACTGGCGCCCCGGCCCGAGTTTTTTGGAATGTTAACCGCTTTTAAATCGAGTATGAAAGAGTTTTGTAAGTGATGACAAAGACATAACGAAATGACGTCATCTTTTTTACAAACAACTCTCACTTTGTCCCGAGGAACAAGCCTACGGCATCCGCCGCCCGTTCCAGCAGATGGCTTTGCTCCGGGTCGAGCACGCGCGCATCGAGTTCGCTGCGTAGCCAGGTGATCTGCCGCTTGGCTAGCTGGCGGGTGGCGTAGATGCCCCGGTTGCGCAGCTCGGCAGCATCGTAAAGGCCGTCCAGGTGTTCCCAGGCTTGGCGGTAGCCCACGGCACGCAAGGCCGGCAAATCAGGGGTGAGATCGCCGCGCTGGCGCAAGGCCTGCACTTCCTCCAGCAGGCCGTGGCGCAGCATGTCGTCGAAACGATGAGCAATGCGCGCGTGCAGCGGTGCGCGATCGTGTGGCAGCAGCGCCAACTTCAGCACGCGCCAGGGAAACGGTTGGCCACGTCCACCTTGTTGCTGCGCGCTGAGCGGCTTGCCGGTGAGCGTGATCACTTCCAGCGCGCGCTGGATGCGCTGCGCATCGCCAGGCTTGATGCGTGCGGCAGCTTGCGGATCGTGTTCGGCCAGGCGTCGGTGCATGCCATCCCAGCCGATGACAGCGGCCTCTTCCGCCAGCTGCGCGCGCACCTCCGCATCGGCATCCGGCAGGCTGGATAGACCTCGTTGCAGCGCCCGGAAGTACAAACCGGTGCCGCCCACGAGCAGTGGCACGCGTCCGGCCTCGCCAATGCGCTGCATCGCGACCTGCGCATCAGCGCTGAAGTCGGCGGCCGAATACGGCTCGCTCGGATCACGGATATCGATCAGCGCATGCGGATAGCGCGCGAGCGTCGCGGCATCCGGCTTGGCTGCGCCGATATCCAGGCCGCGATACACCAGCGCGGAATCCACGCTGATAAGCCCAAGCGGAAAGCGCTCGCTCAAGGCGCACGCAAGTGCGGTCTTGCCCGACGCGGTCGGGCCCATCAGGAATATGGCGAGCGGGCGACGATCGACAGGCATCCGTGCAGTTTAGCGGCTCGGCTTCGAAGTCAGCCCGGCGTCCGGCTTACAAAGTGGTCGGTTGCCATGAAAGCGCGCGTTCCTTCAGATCCGTCGTCCCGGCGAAAGCCGGGACCCAGCGACTTTTTGGGATGCCGCAAAGCAAAGACACTGGGCCCCGGCGTGCGCCGGGGCGACGGTGACGTAAGCACTTCCATCACGATGGTGACTCGACGCCGCATGATGTTAGGTGAGGCGCAGCCGAACCCCAACATGGCGTGCACATGCCGGGAACGTTGGGGTTCGCGTTCGCTCACCCCAACCTACGTCGCGCATCAGTCGCGTGCGGGGACGCCCATTTCCTGCAACAAGTTGTCGGCATGATCCAGGTGATGCATCACCCATAGCATGTAGCGCACATCCACTTGGATGGAACGATTGAGCTGCGGGTTGAACAGCCAGTCGCCGCTCACCGATTCCCAGTTGCCATCGAAGGCCAAACCGACGAGGCGTCCTTCGGCATCCATCGCCGGCGAACCCGAGTTGCCGCCGGTGATGTCCAGGTCGGCCAGGAAATCCACCGGCAGCGTGCCTTGCTTGCGCGAGGCATAGCCATCGAACGCCTTGGCCTTGATCGCGTCCAGCTCCGCCCGTGGCGCATCGAACGGCATCTTGCCGGTCGCTTTTTCCACGATGCCCTGCACGGTGGTGAAAGGCGCATAGCTCACGCCATCGCGCGGCGCCACGCCTTGCACGTTGCCGAAGGTGACGCGCAACGAGCTGTTGGCATCGGGATAGACCGGCAAGTGTTGCGATTGCTTCCAGGCGATCATCGCTTCCATGTAGCGCGGACGCAGCTTGCTCATGTCGCCGGCAAGTGCATCCTGTTCGTCCTGCACTTTCTTGAGCTCCGGCTGCACGACACGGGCAAGCTTGAGCAGGCTGTCATCACTGGCATCGATGGTTTCGGTAGTGGCGTCGAACCACTTCAGTCGTTCGGCGGTGTCGCCCAGTTTGCTGCCAGCGTAGAGCGCGGCGACTTTCTGCGTCAGCTCGGCTTCGGTATGCGCGCCATCCAGCCACGCATCCAGTGCGGGCAGACGCTGCGCCTTCGGCAACGCGACGTAACGCTGCAAACCGTAAACAAAGAAGCGCTGATCGACGCGCGGATCATAGCGACGCTCCATCTGCTTCAACCCGCCTTCGATGCGCACCCAATCGCGTTGCTGGTAGCCCTTGTCGCGCTCGATGTCGGCCTTGGGGCGCTCCTTCGCCAGATGCACCAGTTGCACCGCCGAATTGAACATGGCCGAACGACTCATCAGGCTCAATGCCAGATCCCGTTCGCGCAGGCGTTGCTCGTCGGCGATGGCCGCGTGCAGCTTGGCGATATCGGCCAGCAAGGCTTCGTTCTTGGCACCGCCTTGCTCGTGCAGCCAATGCTCCAATTGCCGTTCCTGCTCCTGCTTCACCGCCACGGCATCGGCACGGCGCAAGCCTTCCAGCTGACCGTCGAAATTCTTGAGGTAGTTATTGAGCCCCGCCTCCAGATTGGCGTATTTCACCGCCACGCCCGGATCGGCCTTGCCCTCTTCGCCAAGGATGGCGAGCAAGGTTTCGTACACCTTGATCTGCGTGGGATAGGTCCAGTTGATGGCGTTCTGCACTTCGTCGGCCAGGCGATAACGATTGGTGCGGCCCGGATAGCCCACCACCATCACATAGTCGCCCGCTTCCACGCCTTGCGGATTCACCTTGAGCACGTGCTTGGGGCGATACGGCACGTTGTCCTTGGCGTAAGTGGCGGATTTGCCGTCCTTGGACACGTAGGCACGCAGATAGGCAAAGTCGCCGGTGTGGCGCGGCCACATCCAGTTGTCGATATCGCCGCCGAACTTGCCGATGGATTCCGGTGGCGCGTAGACCAGGCGCACGTCCTTGATTTCCAGCTGGCGGATCAGCTGATAGCTGTAGCCGCCGTGGAAGGTATAGACATCGCACCGATAGCCTTCGGTTTCGCAGGCTTTCACCTGTTCCTTGATGGCGCGGTCGATGGCCTTGTAACGCTCGGCGCCACTCATCCGATCGTTGAGGCCGGCGGTGATCTGCGGCGTCACGTCGCGAATTTCCTCAGTGACGTACACACGCAGGTTCGGATCGCCCGGCAGTTCATCGGCTTGCGTCTTGGCGAGGAAGCCGTCGACGATCAGGTTCTTCTGCGGCGTGGCGTTGTACTGCAACGCGCCGTACGCGCAATGGTGATTGGTGACTACCAGCCCCTCCGGCGATACGAACGAGGCCGTGCAACCACCCAGGCTCACCACGGCGCCCATCGGATAGGCGGTGAGATCGGCGAGGCTGGACGGATCAAGCTGCAAGCCGCGCTGTTTCAGCTGGCTGGCAAGCTCGGGCAATTGGGCAGGCTGCCACATGCCTTCCACGGCATGGGCGGAAGAGATCAACGCGGCGGACAGAGCCACCGTCAATAGGGCACGACGCATGAAAACCACTCCTCGTTGGCAACAGCCGGCAACGCACGGCCGTCAAAGACACGAAAGCGCTCGACCATAGGTAGCGGCAGGCAACGGGACAAGTCGGCGGAAACCGCTTTGTCATGCCGCAGCGCGTCAGACATCCGTTGTAGGTGCGACTTTATAATGCGCGCTTCCCCGCCCCCTGGATGTCGTGTCCCATGCCGCAAATGATGAAAGCCCTGGTCAAGCGCCTGCCTGAAAAAGGCATCTGGATGCAAGAAGTGCCGGTGCCCGAAGTCGGCCCCAACGAGGTGCTGATCAAACTGGAAAAAACCGCGATCTGCGGCACCGACCTGCACATCTACAAGTGGGACGAATGGTCCCAACGCACCATCAAGCCCGGCCTCACCATCGGCCATGAATTCGTCGGCCGCGTCGTGGAGATCGGCCCGGGCGTGACCGGTTACAAAATCGGCGACCGTGTTTCCGCCGAAGGCCACATCGTGTGCGGCCATTGCCGCAACTGCCGCGCCGGGCGCCAGCACCTGTGCCCGAACACCATCGGCATCGGTGTGAACCGCAACGGCGCGTTTGCCGAGTACATGAGCATGCCGGCCTCCAATCTGTGGCCGATCCCGGACCAGATTCCGTCGGAGCTCGCCGCGTTCTTCGATCCCTACGGCAATGCCGCGCACTGCGCGCTGGAATTCGACATGGTTGGCGAAGACGTGCTGATCACTGGCGCCGGCCCCATCGGCATCATCGCCGCCGGCATCGCCAAGCACGTGGGCGCACGCAACGTGGTGGTCACCGACGTCAACGATTATCGCTTGAAGCTCGCCGCCGACATGGGCGCCACACGCGTGGTGAACGTGTCGAACCAATCACTGAAGGACGTGATGAAAGACCTGCACATGGAAGGTTTCGACGTGGGCCTGGAAATGAGCGGCAACCAGCGCGCCTTCAACGACATGCTCGACTGCATGTACCACGGCGGCAAAGTCGCGCTGCTTGGCATTCTGCCCAAGGGCGCCGGCATCGACTGGGACCGCGTGATCTTCAAGGGCCTTACCCTGCAGGGCATCTACGGCCGCCGCATGTACGAGACCTGGTACAAGATGACCCAGATGGTGCTGACCGGCTTCCCGTTGCAGAAGGTGCTGACACACCAGATTCACATCGACGACTTCCAGAAGGGTTTTGACCTGATGGATGCAGGTACTTGTGGCAAGGTGGTTTGTTCCTGGCATTGAGCAAGCACGTGGGTTGGGGTGAGGCACCGCCGAACCCCAACAGTCATGCAACGCCGTGACACCCACCTTGATGAACGGGCGTAGGTTGGGTTAGCGCAGCGTAACCCAACGAATCGCTCCGAAAATGTTGGGTTACGCTGCGCTAACCCAACCTATAACCAGCCCGCCAACCGCTGACATTCATGGCAGTGCCAACCCGCAGGCTGAATCAACGAGAACACCCCTACAAGGCGCCTACGCAATTCCTACACCGCACGCTACACTCCGCCGAGAGCGTGCCGACATCAACTTCAAGCTTGGGGAAAGTGCACGGCTTGCTGTGCCGGCACGGTCGGTCCGCGATGTCACGTAAGGAGCATCGACGGCATGACAAACCGGAACCTGTCCCCCAATGCCTTGATGAAGGCTGGCCGTGAACGCGCCGTCGGTTTGTATCGTTCGCGCCGCATGCGCATCACGGCGCTGGTGATCGTCATCTTCCTGGCCATCGTCGGCCTGTTCGGCTTTTTCATTGCACCCGGCATCATCAAGAGCCAGCTCCAGAAGCAGCTCGCCACCCAGCTTGACCGGCCGGTCACGATCGGCGCCATCCATCTGAACCCTTACACATTGCGGCTGACAGTGGACAAGCTGCACATCGGCGAGCGCGACGGCGCCGCGCCCTTTGTCGATCTCGATCAATTGGTGGTGAATGCATCGTGGAGTTCCGTATTCCACCTGGCGCCGGTGCTGGACGAGCTGACACTGCAGCACCCACAGATCCATATCACGCGCAGCGGCCCGCAGACCTTCAACTTCAGCGATATCGTGCAGCGCTTCGCGTCGAAGCCCTCCGATCCCAACGCGCCGCCCACGCACTTCGCGATTTACAACATCAGCATGCACAACGGCGAGATCAGCTTCGACGACAAGGTGCAGAACGCCGCGCATCGCGTGGATCAGCTTGAACTGGGCGTTCCGTTCATCGCCAACCTGCCGCATGACGTGAATGTCTTCGTGCAACCGCTCCTGGCCATGCGCGTGGATGGCAGCCCGCTGCGCATCCAGGGCCAGACGAAGCCGTTCGCCAGCAGCCGCGAATCGGTGATCAGCTTCAACATGGATCACCTGGACCTGGCCAAATATCTGGCCTACGTGCCCACGCACTTGCCGGCGGATATTCCGAGTGGCCAGCTGTCGGGCACGCTCGATATCCATTTCGTGCAGGCACAACCGACACCACAGCTGCTGCTGCAAGGCACACTGCAAGTCGACAACCTGGCGATGACCACGCACGAACATGCGCCCATGTTGGAACTGGGACATGGTGTCGCCATGCTGCAGGACGTGCAGCCGCTGCAATCGCGCTATCACTTCAGCAGCATCCAGCTCGACCGAACCGCGCTGCACTACACCAAGCAGCAACGCGGCAGCACGAACTTCGATGAACTGCTCGGCAAGAATGCACCGCCGCCGAAACCCGGCACACCGCCTACCGATGCCTTGATCGGCACGCTCGCCCTGCAAAACAGCACGCTCGACTATGCCGATCTCAGCGGCCCCACACCCGCGCGCCTGCCGCTGGAAAACATGCACGGCACCATTCGCAGCCTGTCCACCGTATCCACCCAGCCCGGCGTCGTCGATGTCACCGCCGGTCTTGCCGGTGGCAGCCTGCACGTTGCCGGCAATCTGTTCATGCACGCCAGCCGTTTTGAAGGACAGATCAGCGCCAACCACGTTGGCATTCAACCGCTTGCAGCCTTCGGCCCAGCGCTGAACGCGCAGATTGCCAGCGGCACGCTGGATGGCGATACGCATCAAAAAGTGGACTGGAGCGGCACGCTTGCATTGACCATGGACAACAGCAAGCTCGCCATAAACGACTTTGCATTGACACAGCGCGATCACAAGCCGGTGGCATGGCAGACGCTCACGGCGGACATCCATCATCTCGACCTCGGCAGCAGCACCGCACAACTTGGCGATGTAACGCTGCATGGCTTGAAGATCGAAGCTCAGCGATTGAAGAACGGCAACATCGATCTCACCACGCTGACAAAACCGTCGCCCCCAGTGAAAGGTAAGCAAGCCGCTTCGCCTTCATGGCATTGGGGCATCACGCATCTCACTATCGACGGCAGCACCTTTGCGCTGACTGATCCCAGCTTGTCCGCCAGGCGCGGGCGCATCGAAGTCGCCGCCAATAAATTCGGCCTCGACAATCTTTCCGACGACATGCACAAGCCGATCAAGCTGGATCTCAGCGGCGGCATCGGCCACGGCACGTTCAAGGTGGATGGCAACGTCAAGCCCGAACCGCTGGACGCCGATCTGCGCATCGTGGCTACCAAGCTCAACGTTGCACCCTTCGCATCGCTCGTGCAGGTGCCGTTGAATGTCAATCTCGACAGCGCACAGCTCAGTGCCAATGGGCGCCTTCGCTACCGCGATCACAAGCCGCAACCGCTGATGGCCTATCAAGGCCGCATGCAGCTGACCCGCGTCCACGTGCAGGACAAGGTGACCGGCGATGATTTTCTGCGTTGGAATTCGGTGGCGATCAATGGCATGCAGGTGCAGATGGGCAGCGATGCACCAAAGATTGAACTTGGCGCCATTGCGATCGACGATTTCTACGCCCGCGTCATCGTCAATGCCAACGGCAGGCTCAACCTGCAGGACGTGATATCCAACCCAGAGCAAGCGCCGGTGTCGGTCACGCGCGAACAAGTCGGTCCAGCACCTGCGTTGAGCGTGCCTCCGCCACCGGAGAAAGAATCCTCGCGTTCTCCCGGCGGCGGCACCACCACTACGGCAACTATCGCCACCACCTCGACACCTGCCACGCCACCCGCTGCAATCCACGTTGGCCAGATCACGCTGGCCAATGGCAATCTCAATTACACCGACAACTTCATCAAGCCGAATTACACCGCCAACATCACGCAACTCGCCGGCAAGATCGGTGCGTTCGGTACCGACACCAACGACAAGCCCGCCGACGTCACGCTGCAAGGCGAACTGGACGACAACTCGCCGGTGAGCATTCTAGGCTCCGTCAATCCGCTCACGCCGATGGCGTTCCTGGACATCAAAGCCACCGCATCGGATGTGGAACTCACGCACCTGACGCCCTACTCCGGCAAATACGCTGGCTACCCGATTACCAAGGGCCGGCTGACGATGGACGTGCATTATCAGCTCGACCAGAACAAGTTGAATGCCGACAACCACATCGTGCTCAATCAACTCACCTTTGGCGATCGCATGGAAGGTCCTGGCATCAGCCATTTGCCGGTGAAGCTGGCCGTAGCGCTCCTGCGGGATTCCAACGGCAATATCGATATTCACGTGCCCGTCTCCGGCTCGCTCAGCGACCCGGAATTCAGTCTCGGCGGTGTGATCTGGCAGGCGTTCGTTAACTTGCTCAAGCGTGCGGTGACCTCCCCCTTCCGCTTGCTCGGTTCCATTGGCGGTGGTGGCAATGGTGGTGAGGACCTCGGCTACGTGGAGTTCACGCCGGGCTCGGCGGTGCTCGATGCAACATCACAGGACAAGCTTGCACACGTGGTGGATGTGCTCAACAAAAAAGCCGATCTCAAGCTCGATATCACCGGTCGTGTCGATCCCAGTGTCGACGAACAAGGCCTGCGCGCCGTCACCGTCGACGACATGGTGCAAAAAGAGGAAGCGGACGATATCGGCACCGCTGCGGCCAAAGCGGCGCCAGTAAAACCGGGCACCGACGACTACAACAAATACCTGACCCGCGCGTACAAGCACGCCAGCTTCAAAAAGCCGCGCGATCTGATTGGCTTGACCAAATCACAACCGCCCGAAGAAATGACCAAGATGATGCAAGCCAACGTCACGGTTGATCAGGACGCGCTTCGCCATCTGGCCGAGCGCCGTGCCGATGCAGTACGGCAATATCTGCATGGCAAGATCGCCGATAACCGCGTGTTCGTGCTGGCGCCGAAACTGGATGCGAAAGGCATCGACGATAAAGGCAAGACAACGCGCGATGATTTTGGTTTGCATATGTAATCGTCGGTTGTCATGAAAGCATGTCCTCTCTGATTCGTCGCCCCGGCGAAGGCCGGGGCCCAGCGACTTTTTTTGGAATACCTCAAAAGCCAAGACACTAGGCCCGGCGTTCGCCGGGGCGACGGCGATGGAGACCACTTTCATCATGAGGGGCTTACTTCATCATCGGCTTACCGTGGCTCCTCCTGACAACCTTCCGCAGGTCAAAAATGGACCTTGCTTGTCACACCCCAGCCGCGCCGCAAACCTAGACTAGCGTCGGCCACTGCAGCGAACTGGCGATATCTGCTTGCGTAAACGTTTGCTGCCAGCCAAAGGCACACCCTTTGCTTCGATAGCGCTGTTGTCCCGTCTCCGGGCGCATCTCTAGCCCGGCCGCTCCGTCACTAAGGAAGGTCCTGCATGAGTGCAACGCTTCCAGCAGCGTCGAACAACACCCTGCGCGGCAGCATCGCCTGCGTCGGCTTGGGTATCACCCTGGGCTCCCATCTCACGCCGTTGGCGCGCGACTATATCGAGCAAGCCGATGTGGTGTTCGCCGCGCTTTCCGATCACATCGTGGAGTTGTGGTTGCAACGCATGAATAAAGACGTGCGCAGCCTGCAGCCTTACTACGCGGAAGGTAAACCGCGGTCCGAAACCTATCAGGAATGGGTCGAGCTGATGATGGCCGAAGTGCGCGCCGGCAAGCGCGTTTGCGCAGTGTTCTACGGCCATCCCGGCATCTTTGCCTGGTCACCGCACAAGGCTATCGAGGTGGCCCGCGCGGAAGGTTTTCAGGCGCATATGGAACCGGGCATTTCTGCCGAAGATTGCCTTTACGCTGATCTGGGCATCGATCCCGGTAGCGTGGGCTGCCAGCACTTTGAAGCAAGCCAACTGCTGTTCTACGAGCACCGCATCAATCCCGCTGGCTATTTGGTGCTATGGCAGGTCGCCCTGGTCGGCGATTGGTCGCTGACGCGCTTCCAGACCGGGGCGGCATATCGACAAGTACTGGTGGATCGACTGAGCCAGGATTATCCGCTGGACCACGAAGTAATCATCTACCATGGGGCGACGCTGCCCATCGAGCAGCCGCGGATCAAGCGCATCAAGCTACGCGATTTGCCCAGCATCACGTTGAGCTCGCAGGAAACCGTGGTGCTGCCGCCCGCTACACCATGGGTGCCGAACACCGCCATGCGAGAACGGCTCGCTGCGCTGGACAAAACAACTGCTTTTGCATGAGGAAGACCAACGCCTTGCAAGGTTTTTAACGCAGCACTCACGTCACGGGGAAAAGGGGAAACACATGGCAGACACGATTGAATGGTTGGAAACCATTGGCAAGAATGCCAAGTTGCGTCATGCACCACCTGAGGTACTTGCACATACGCTGGAACAGGCTGACGCGTCGGCTGTTTTGAAAGCTGCCGTGATGCATGGAGACAGCACCTTGCTGTCCGCCGAATTCGGGCAGAAAGACATGCATAGCGAAAACAGCACCCACACGCACCCGCGTCCTCCGCATCATCCGGGTCATCCAGACCACCCGCATCATCCTCACCATCCGCCTCATCCTGGTGAGCACGAGAAAGAAAAGCCCGGCCGTCATGAGGATGAGCCTGGCAAGAGCAAACCACCCTCTCGCTGACGGGGTGCCGCCGAGGTGTCGCGGTGGCAAAACCGCAACAGGTCATGGCCCTTCATGTTGGCCATGGCTTGTTGCGTCTTCATGCTTATCAGTCACGCCATGGCATCCCCCCTGGACGCGGCAGCACTGCTTGAGCAGACCGAAAGCCTGCGCACGTCCAACCATCCGCAATTTCTGCGCCAGCTAGACATGCTTCATCAGCAAGCACCCAGCATGTCCAAACGTGAGCGGTGGCAATTGCGTTATCTCGATGCATGGCAAGCGTCCTTCGAGGGCGATTACACCCAGGCAGACCCTACGTTGCAGGATGTCATCAAGCATTCGGGCGATACCGCATTGATAGCGAAGGCGTCCGCGGTGCTCATGGACGATATGCGCAGCAGCAGACGCTACGAGCCGGCCTTCGAGCTGGCTAATCAGCTGGTCGCCAACCTTCCGAAAACCCAAGACAAGCTGGCCCGGTACATGGTGCTGTCTTACCTCTCGCAGTTGCTGAGGTCAGCCGGGCAATATGATTTGGCGGCTGGCTACGCGCGCGACATGGCACAAGCGCTTCCGCCGGGGGAAACAGCATGTCCGCCTTTGACGCAACTCCTGACCGTGCTCTACGCCGATCACAAGCTGACCACATCGGATGCGGCGATTGAACGCGGGATCGATGCATGCCGCAACGCCCGGCAACCCGTGTTCGCCAACGTGATCGAGCTGGTGAAAGGCGATCTGTACCTGGATGAAAACCAGCCAGCCAAGACCATTGCGCTGCTGAAACGCGTTGCTCCGGAGATCCAAGCAAGCGGCTATCACCTTGGCATGCTGAAAGCCCAGGTAGAGCTTGCCCGCGCCTATTGGAAACTTGGCGATGAAGACAATGCCCGCAAGGCTGCACTCGCCGTCTTGACCATCAGCAACGCAGACGACGTGAACGAGTCGCTATCCGATGCTTATCACGTGCTTTATCTCATCGAGAAAAAGCACGGCCATGCAGCGGCCGCATTGGGCTACTACGAGCGGTACGCGGAACAAAACACCAGCTACCTCAACGATCTCAATGCCACCAACCTGGCGTATGCCGTGGCGCAGCAGCACATGCTTGCCCAAAAGCTGGAGACGGAACAGCTGAGCAAGCAAAACAACATTCTTCGATTGCAACAAGCCCTGGCTGCCAAAACGATTGAAACCAGCCGGCTTTATATCGTGCTGCTATGCGTGATGCTGGCATCCGTGATTTTCTGGCTGTTCCGCACCAAGCGGTCGCAGCTGCATTTTCAACAACAGGCCCGCCTCGATGGGCTTACCGGCATCTTCAATCACCAGCACTTCATTGGCGAAGCGCAGCGTGCCATCAACCTGTTGGCACGGCGGCAGGGTTCCGCCTGCCTGGTGTTTATCGATCTGGATCACTTCAAACAGATCAATGATACGTATGGTCATGCCATTGGCGATGCGGTGTTGAAACACACCGTTTCCATCTGCAAGCAGCCATTGCATTCTCATGATCTGTTCGGCCGTCTTGGCGGTGAGGAGTTCGGCATCCTGTTATGGGAATGCCCAGCTGCACAAGGCGCAGCCATCGCCGATCGCATTCGCACGACCATTGAAACAACGCCGATCGATATCGACGGACATGTCGTGATGTTTTCCGCCAGCCTTGGCCTGTCTTCCACACTGACGTCCGGCTACGACTTGAAGCGGCTGTGCCGGGACGCCGATGCCGCGCTGTACCGCGCCAAGCACATCGGGCGCAATCGCGTCATCGCGTATGCCGATCATGGCGATCTGACCCGGTTTTTCGCAGAGCACCCGTAGGTTGGGGGTGAGGCACCGCCGAACCCCAACATGGCACGCACATAACGAGACATGTTGGGGTTCGCGTTCCGCTCACCCCAACCTACAACGGAAAAAAAATGGCCGGTGTCCAGGACACCGGCCCAATTCGACCTTGAGGAGGATTTTTATGATGAAACTGCTTACAGATCGAAGCCGAAGCCCACACCCACGTTGGCATCCGAACCGCTGACCGCACCGCCAATGCTGAAGCGGGCGCGTTCGTTGATGGCCTTGGCGTAACCCACCGCGAGCGCAGACTGGCCACCTTGGTAACCGACGCCCATCGAGATGCGGCCGTTACCTTGCGTGACGCCCGCGGCGTTCACCGCCATCTGCGTGCTGGCTGCACTCATCGCGCCCATGCCGTTGATGCGCTTGTCGACCTGATGGAACTTCTGATCAGCCCAGTTCTTCACGCCATTGACCGCATCCTGCACCTGGCCCCAGTTCGCCGCGTCAGTGCGCTGCGTACCGGCTGCCACGTTGGTGATCTGGCGCTCGTTGCCCGCCGAGCCCACCGACACGGTGTTGTCGCGGTCCGCCACCGAACCGGCGCCCAAGGCAACGGAGTTGTTGCCCGTGGCACTGGAGTTGGAACCCAGCGCGGTGCTGGTCTGGCCCGTCGCGCTGGCGCCTTCGCCCACCGCCGTGCTGCCATTGCCGGAAGCCACTGCATTGGCGCCGTTGGCCGTGCTGTTGTTGCCCGTGGCCTGCGCATTCGCGCCGGTCGCGGTGCTGTTGCTGCCGGAAGCCACCGAACCATTGCCGATCGCCGTGCTGCTGTCACCCGACGCGTTGGCACCGTTGCCCACCGCCGTGCTGTCGCTGCCCGATGCATTCGCACCGTCGCCGATCACCACGCTGTTGTCGCCCGAACCGGGGTTGGGGCCGTAACCCGGCGCACCGCCACCACCGCCGCCGCCAATGCTGCCGTCGGCAATGCCCTGCTCGATCGTGCCGACGCGGCCATCGAGGTTGCTGTACTGGTTGCTGAGGGACGCGAACTGGCTATTGAACGCTTCCTGCATGTCGAACAGCTGGCCACCGTTCACCGCCTGCATGCTGCCGGCGAAGATGCCGCCCGCCGCCACGTTGTTGAGCAGCGTGCCGTTCGAACCACCCAGCGTGGCCGAGGCCAGCGAGTGATCGTCGTACGAGATCACCGTCATCGGATCGCCGGACGGGTCGTATAGGCCAGCAGCCTTCAGCTGCGACATGGTCACCACGTCGTCATCGCTCACGCCGTTCTCCACACCGGTAATACGGCGCAGGCCGTCGGTGCCAGTGAAGTCAACGAGGTTGCCACCGCTGGCGCCCGCCACCGTGATCAGGCCCGCGGCGTCCTGCTTGACCAGGCCCACGGCACCATTGCTGATATCGCTCTGCAACTGGTTGATGTTGGTTTCGTTGGTGGTGACGCGACCGTCGAGGTTCGTCACGCTGGTGGAAAGACCATTCACGGTGGTGTTGAGCGTGCCGATGTCGGTGCTGTTCTGCGTCACGCGGCCGTCCACATCGGTAAAGGCATCCGCGATCGTGCTGTAAGTCGTACCCCCGACATTGAAGCTCGGTGCCGTCACCGAACCGTCTGCGTTAAGTGTCGTGCCTAGAGCCGCCAGCGCAGGCGAGAGCTGGCTCACGTTCACCGCGTCATTCGCGTTCACGCCATTGGCCATGTTCACGATTTTGTTGTTGGTGGTGCCGTTGCCGACCGAAACGGTATTGGCCTGATCCGCGACTGCATTGGTGCCCAAAGCAACTGCGTTTTGCACCGAGGCGTTGGCACCGTGGCCGAAGGCAACAGAATTGTTGCCAGATGCACTCGCATTCGCACCGATTGCGACAGCTCCGGTGGCAATTGCAGACGCCGAGTCACCCATTGCAATCGTGCCCGCACCTGAGGCGTTGACGATGGAACCGATAGCAATCGCTTTTTGGCCACTCCCCACACCAGAAGTACCGTTATTCGCCGTCGCTGCATTGCCAATCGCTATGTCAAAAATGTTGCTCGCAGTAGGGAGAGCGCCTCCGTTTCCGGCAATGGCTATGCCGTTAGTGTTGCTGTTGAAGCTGCCGCCTGCCGCCATGGTGCCAATGGACTCCGCGCCCATAGCAGCACCCGCCACTACGCCGCCCAGCTCCTTTGCGTTATTAGCTACACAGCTACCGTCGGCCAGCATTTGGCCAGCGGCACACGTGATGGTAGAAGTGGTGTCTGTTTGATCCGCCGCAAGCGCTGCGCCAGCGTTGAGCCCCAGCGCAATCGCCACGGCAAGCACGCCAACAACGCGGCTCTTCTTCTTGCGGCCCCTGGCCAACTCGGACGCCGCAACGAACGAACCGGTGGTCGCATTCCAGACAAGCTTGTAAATCGTATTCATAAATTAACCTCTAAAACTCTAGTCGATGGGGATGCCGACATCGGCATCGCGAATGGCCAGGGTCGAGGTGACGCCATCAACCGTGGTATCGAACGAGGCGTTCTGCGGAAGCGGCAGAAACAGACGATGGCGAGTGCCTGGTTGCAGGGGCTTCCATCGGAACACATGCCGTTGAAGGCACCGCCATCGGTTCGACGAGAGCATTTCAGACGAATCCGGTCCTGATCGGACGGTTTCTCAACGAAATCAAAATCGCTGCAAGCATCGCATTCGCGCTTGCGCGCCACGCGTAGGCTGGAATGACCATCTCAGCTGCTTGCGGCTTCCGATGCTGGGATTTCATCCCAGCCTGCGAGTCAATGCGTTGACGGCGGGCCGGCCCATTCCAGTGCCGTCAACACTTCATCGATGCGCAGGCCGAAACTTTCGAACAGCTGGCCGAGCATGGAGCGCCTGATCTCCAACAAGGCGTGCTCTTCTTCCAGGGTGGCGGCGAACACGAAACCTGCGATCAAAAACAGTTGATCGCGCACTTGCTTCAACTGCTCGCGCGCATCTTCGGACAACAGAAAACCGTGCGGCTGCAACGCCGCCTGCTCAAACTTCGTCATGGCTGTGCTCCATAAGCCTTTGGACGCGTCGTGCATTGCGCACGACGCGCGGGGCGATGAGAAAAACCGGGGGGTGATTCGGCGTAACTATCCGACTCGGCTTTCATCCATGCCCGCTATGGGCCGGCTTTGTGCTTGCTGCGCAAAGGTGAAGTGCTTTGAAAAATGGCACGGCGGGGACACGACGATGTGTATGTGCCGTATGATCCGGTGACCCATGATCAACTCCTTAGACAGTTGGTTGTGGTAGCGAGCCGTGTGGGTGGCTGCCCATGCGGCTCGCGCTTCCTTCACTTCATACGCCGGGCGTGGGGGGTCTCTGAAAAAGCGAGAGCACGTCCGGCTTGCGGAACATCCCATGCTTTGGGATGTGCGTATGTCGGTGAGGCCGGACGATGCGGGAAAGGTAAATCTTGTGGTGGGTCGTAGCCCCAGTTCCCCCAAGCGCCGGCTGGGATCACAATAGCCGCTTTCCCACCACCCGATTCCCCACCATGAGCTATCCCGGCCAGACACGCTACGCCCAGGAACTGCAATCCATCCGCGAACAAGGCCTGTTCAAGGCCGAGCGCGTGATCACCTCGCCCCAATCCGCCGAGATCGAGCTGGAAGGTGGCCGCAAGGTGCTGAATTTTTGCGCCAACAACTATCTGGGGCTGGCTGACCACCCCGAAGTGATCCAGGCCGCCAAGGATGCGCTGGACACGCATGGTTTCGGCATGGCCTCGGTGCGCTTTATCTGCGGTACGCAAGATCTGCACAAGCAGCTGGAAAAGAAGATCGCCGATTTCTTCGGCACGGACGACACCATTCTGTACGCTGCCTGCTTCGATGCGAACGGCGGCCTGTACGAACCGCTGCTGGGTGAAGAAGACGCGGTGATTTCCGATGCGCTCAATCACGCGTCCATCATTGATGGCATTCGCCTGTGCAAGGCCAAGCGTTTCCGTTACGCCAACTCCGACATGGCGGACCTGGAAAAGCAGTTGCAGGCAGCCGATGCGGCGGGCGCACGCACCAAGCTGATCACCAGCGATGGCGCGTTTTCGATGGACGGCTTTATCGCGCCGTTGGACAAGATCACCGAGCTGGCAGCCAAGTACAACGCGCTGGTGCATATCGATGAATGCCATTGCACGGGCTTCCTCGGCACCCACGGGCGTGGCTCGGCGGAAGTGCATGGCGTGATGGACAAGATCGACATTTTCACCGGCACGCTGGGCAAAGCACTCGGCGGCGCGCTCGGCGGCTTCACCACCGGGCACGGCGAAATCATCGAGATGCTGCGCCAGCGCTCACGCCCTTACCTGTTCTCCAACTCGCTGCCGCCGCACGTGGTCGCCGCAGCGATCAAAGTGTTCGACATGCTGGGTTCCGCCGGCGATCTGCGCGAACGCGTGCAGGAGAACACGCGCTATTTCCGCGAGCAGATGACGAAGGCCGGCTTCGACATCAAGCCCGGCGTGCACCCGATCGTGCCGGTGATGGTGTATGACGCCAAGAAAGCGCAAGCGATGGCTGCCGCTTTGCTGGATGAAGGCATTTACGTCACCGGCTTCTTCTACCCGGTCGTGCCGCAAGGGCAGGCGCGCATCCGCACGCAGATGAGTGCGGCGCATACGCGTGAACATCTGGATCGCGCCATTGCGGCGTTTACCAAGGTGGGACGTGCATTGGGTGTGATCGGCTGAGCTCGCCGCGATAGGGCTGGGAGAGATAAAAAAGCGCGCCCATGATGCATGGTCGCGCAGGCAAGACTCCGGTTACACGCTGGGTTCCTCAGTAGAGGAACCCGGCATCCGAGCTTGATTGAGGGAATGGTTTACCTTTCAGGGAAATCGGTTTTAGTGAATGGGAGTCAGGTTCGAGGCCGAGTGATCCTGTGAATACACATAGGGTGAATTCGGCCATTCCGGACGCGTCTCCACCTTGTAGAGCGTACCGGACGCGGGATAAATCCCCCCTGCATTGTCGATGGCCGAGACGATCTCGGAAGCACCAAGCAGGGACAGCATGCTGTTGTCCGTCATCAGGAAGCTCGTCCTGGCAGCATCATTGAACCGGAAGTACCACTTCTGCCCCGGGCTCCCGTCGCAGTTCTGGAGACCCACTCGTCCGTTGCCACCAAATTGGTTGGTCACCACCGGGCCCAAACACAGGCCCGTGGCCTGGTCGATCACCTGCCCGCTCGATGGTTGATCGAGCCAGTCCGAAATCGCCGGCAGCGTGAATTTGGCTGCGGTTTCCCGGCCGCCCTGGGCGGCGGACTTTACGGGAAATTTCGTACCGTCCCACGGTTGCACATACAGGTCGTTGCCAACATCCAGTACTGCCGTGTAGCCCGTGGCATTCGCAGTCGTCTGCTGTGCGGTAGCGGGCGTTGCCACTGCAAATGCCGCTGCCAATGCCATCAACGAAACACTCCATCCTTTCAACATGATTTGTATCTCCAAAAAATAGAAACAGCAGAACGGCGTGCCGTCTTTTAAATCAGGCACGTACTTGAATATGCGCGCCGTCCATGCAGAACGCGCCGCAACAAACCAAACCTGTTGCGGCGCTTTTTTCTTTCAGTATTCCATCGGGGTGAGCACCCCGTGGAATCCGCGACGATCAGCCGTTCTGCCATTCAAGGCTGTAACTGCATGGATCACAGCCATAGGGGATTAATTCTGGCCAGGATAATACGTCGTCGTCTTGCCACCTTCGGTGACGTAATAGGTTGCAGCATGCACCGAACCCGGACGCACCTGCACGCTATCACCGGTAAATTTCGCATAACCTGGCGATGTGGGGCTGACACCAGCCGAAACACTGCCATTGACCGAAACCGTACCACCTGTCACGTCGACGTATTTATTCGCCGCAACATTACCGTCGATAGAAACCGCACTGGCCAGACCGCTGTAAGGGTTGTTTATCTGGAGATAGTTGCCGGCAAAGATATCGGCATCGGCGTTGATGTTGATCAAGCCGGATCCGCCCATCAAGACAGTTCCATACTGCCCATTGGCGTTGATCGAACCCTTGACGGTCAATGGCCCGTTGCCTGTCACCATGGTGACAGCACCCTGAGAATTGATCGTGCCGCCGACGTCCATCGATCCCTCTGAGGAGCTGCGGAGTTGGACGTTGACATAGCTGTTGTAAATCGCATTGCTGCCTGGGTTCGCATAGCCGGCCGCATCGATCGAACCAGTATTGCGAACAGCTACACCCTTGACGCCTTGGCCATTTTCGGCCTGCAGACGAACCTGGCCTGCATTCAATGCGATCGCTCCATCGTTCGCCACGAGATTGTTTTGGCTATTTGCCAAGGCAGACGCCGATGCGAGAGAGATGCCGCTGTTGCTGCCAGGGCCGAAGCTGTCCTGGTACGCGTCGATGGAGTCGGCAGCAACCAAATTGAGACTATTGACGTTCAAAGCGCCCCTCACACCCTCTGTGCCGTTGGTTTTCAGCGTGCCGGTTGCGCTGTTGACGACCTGGTTGCCGAAAAGCGAAATGCCGCCTCCCGCCGATGTAATGGTGCCGTCATTGACGATGCTTGCCTCGGCCACCGAGGGCGCACGCTGAAAACTCAAGGTATTGCCGCGTGTGCCAGGCGACTGCATGAAGTTGGCGTCGCTGACATCCAGCGTCGACAGCACTACGCCATCGGCGTTGATCTTGCCGCCACTACCCACCACGACACCGTTTGGATTCACCACAAATACGCGTCCGTTCGCATTGAGCGTACCGTCGATGTGGGTGCCTGCGGTCGAATCGACACGGTTCAGGATCGCTGAGGTGGATGCAGGCTGATTGATCTGCACCGTCTCGTTGCCGGCAATGTCGAAGCTTTTCCAATGGATGACGGCGCGATCGGTCGACTGGTTGATCGTGGTGGTCGTGCCGCTGGTGTTGATGGTGGCTGCACCGGCAGCCACCGTGGCCCCGTTCACTGACGCGTGCACTTGGCCCGCCATGACGAACAACGCAGCGGCCACAGCCAGTGGCTTGATAGTCAGCGAATTGGAGCGGATCGATGCGCAGGTGGATTTGTCTTTGTACATAAACATCCCATTTTTTGAAATATATGCACAGGTCAGGACTTGCCATGACGCGCGCATTGAAAGCCCGCCATGCACTGGGCACATGGCGGGTATTTAGGAAGCCACGCTCGTGAATGAGGCAGCTCGTGTTTGCAACATTTCGCTTGTGGAAATCGGCGATATCGGAAGCGCCCAGGGGAGCACTTCGTGGTGTAGTCGGCCATCAAGAAGCTCGGCCTGGCCGCATCGTTGAACCGGAAGTGCCACGTTTGCCGGGGTTGCCGTCTCAGACGCCGCAGCGGCGCTATTAACGCGAGTCACATGGCTAAGACGTCAACGACACACTCAACCACTCCCACATGCCATGAAGCTCCTGACAAAACTCAAAAAATGATAGGAGGATAAGCAGCCGCCTTAAATCAGACGAGTACCAAAATTGAACTACAACGCCAACGCTCTTAGAGCCCATTAAGCAATGGCAGCGGCAGAACGGCTTTTACTGCTGCATGTAGAAAAGAAAGCAAATCAGCACTACGGCAAATCGCTTAAATCGGCACGATATTGCCAACTCTCGGTCGTACTCGAGCGAACGGCATCGGCAAAGTCGCGCAACGCGTTCTGATCGTTCGCCAGCAGATCGGCGAGGTCCTTACGGAACATGTCATAACTCGCGCCGTTCGCGCGCGCCACCATCAGCATGTACTGAGGCTTGTCACCACCGGTTACCAGTCGATACCAGGTATGCGGTGGCGCATCAGGCATGTTGCCAAGCACGCGCCGCACTGCCTGCAATGCACGCTCAAAGCGTGCTTCCATGCCGGGACGCAGATCGAAATAAGTGACCTGCACCGTAGCACTGGGCTTGCGGCTTTCCAGCGGCGCGCCGTGGCTGAGTTGGGGCAACAGTTCATAGACAAGTTGCGCCTTGGACGTGACATACGGCGTTACGCTGGCCCTGAAATCCGCGCCATCTTGTTCGACATCGACACGATGATCGAATGCGGCGAAAGGCTCGCCGACATTTGCATCGATGAAGTAACCGCCGCGTTTGCCGTCTGAAACTGTCCAGCCATACCAGACCAGGGGATCGTGATGGCTGCGGTGCCATTCCAAATGGTGCCGATAACCTTCTTCAAACTTTGCTTGTGCGCCAGGATTCACCTGGTAAACGAAAAAATGTGCAGCGGGACCTTGCTGGGCATTGGCGGGCGAGATCAGCAGTAACGCCAAGACGGCGAGCAGTGTGCGATAAGTCATGGATTCCTCGTGGGGAAGATGAGCAAAGCCGCGCCATACTAGGCTTGCCCCTGTTCGCAGAACCATGCGAATCTTTTTGGCCCAAGCCCAAATTTTTTTTCAACCGTCTTTGCGAGCGCAGCCATGAACGTGGAAATGCGTTACCTGCACACCTTCCGCGCAGTCTGCGAAGCCGGCAGCCTGCGCGCGGCGGCCGGCGTATTGCATCGCACCGAGCAGGCCGTGAGCTACCAATTGCGCAAGCTGGAAGAGGCGCTTGGCATGCCGGTGTTTCAGCGTGGTAATGGTCGGCTGATACCGAATGCCGCGGGCGAGCGTCTACTGGCGTTCTGCCGTGAAATGGGGCGCGATTGGGAAAAACTGCATGAGCAGATCCGTACTGCCTCGCCGGTTTCGCCTTTACGCATTTCAGCGGTCAGCGGCTTCGGGCGTTATCAATTGCTGCCGCTGTTTCGTGATGGCCCGCTGGCAAACGTTCCCATCCGTATGCGCTATCCCACGGCAGAGGACGTCGTTCGCCATGTGGAGTCGGGAGTTTGCGATCTCGGCTTCGTGTATCGCATGGATGCGCATGAACGGCTCAGCCACATGCCCGTGAGTGCGGAGGAAATCGTGCTGATTGCTTCACCGTCGTTGGCGCCATCGCTGGTGCTGGATGCGACATCGCTGGCCGCCGCGAGCTATGTCACATATGACGAAAGCGACTACGTATTCGCTACCTGGTTTACCCAGATATTGGGCGTGAACATGACACGCCTCAATGCGGTCGCTCACTTTGAAGAATTGGAGGAAGTGCTCGACTGGGTGATAGCAGGCCGCGGCATATCGATCGTGCCGGCAGCGTGTGTCACGGAGCACGAAGCGCGCGGCGAGGTGATCGCCATCCGCAAACCCGACATGCCATGCCGCAACACTATCTACGCCGTGCAGGATCCGACCCACCATCGCGCCGTGATCGACCAGGTTTTGAAGGTGGTGCGGGAACACGCACCGTTTTAGCCGCAAGCCGGTCTTGCGCGGATGGGCCAGAGAAGCTTGCGACTTCTTGCGCCGTCAGATGGCGCCACTGCCCTTTGGCAAGACTTCCCAATGCCAGATTGCCGATCGCCACACGGATCAAGCGCAGCACGCCGATGTCCTGGGCTGCAAGCAAACGTCGAATGTGCCGGTTGCGCCCTTCGTCGAGCACGACTTCGAGCCAGGCATTCTTTTCGCCCGAGCGCAACAACGCCACGCGCTTGGCTGCCAGTTGCTCGCCATCGTCATCGATACCGCGCAGCATCCGATCGAGGACGAACGGAGCGGGAATGGCATCGATCTGCACGTGATAGGTCTTGTCTACGTGATGACGCGGATCGGTGAGCGTTGCAGCCCACCCACTATCGTTGCTGAGCAACAGTAGGCCCTCGCTCGCCTTGTCGAGCCGCCCCACTGGCCCTAACCATGGCAGGCCTGCGTCAGCCAGCAAGCCGTACACGGTATCGCGCCCGCGCTCATCGGCAGCGCTCACCACGATGCCACGCGGTTTGTTGAGCGCGATATAGATGCGTTTGGCTGCCGTAACGAGTTCGCCATCCAGGCAAATACGCTCGTGTTCGGCATCGGTGGCGCGTTCTGGATCGCGCACGATACGGCCATCCACGCTCACCCTGCCCTCGCGCACGGCTTGTTCCGCCTGGCTGCGCGAACACACGCCCAGCTTGCTAAGCACACGCGCGATACCGTGGCGCGGGTTGGCAGACGTTGACGAAAAATGGCGCGGGCGAGAATGGGTCATGATGCCGACGATAAAAGAAAAAGCCCGGCGATTGCCGGGCTTTTCCATGTTACTTGCAACGGTTCGATTACTGCTGAACCTGCAGTTCCGTACGACGGTTGCGAGCGCGACCGGCGTCCGTCTTGTTGCTGTCGATCGGATCGTTCTCGCCGTGACCGACCGGGCCTTCCAGACGGCTCGGATCGACACCGTGGGCGGTCAGGTAGTCGTACACGATCTTCGCGCGACGCTCCGACAACGACTGGTTGTAAGCCGGCTTGCCGACGCTGTCGGTGTAACCTGCCACCATCACCTTCACCTGCGGGTAGCGCTTCAGCGTATCGACGGCCTGATCCAGGATCGCCAGCGAGTCGCTGCTCGGCGCGGCCAGGGCCGGCTCGATGTTGGTTTCGCCCTTCTTCGGACGGTCGAACTTGAAGTTCACGCCCTTCAGGTCGATCACCACCTTCTGCGGGCAGCCATCCGGGCCGACGATCGTGCCTTCCGGCAGATCCGGGCACTTGTTGTCGCACAGGTTCACGCCATTGCGGAACTGCTTGGAGCAGTCCGGCTGGGCCGGCGGCGGCGGAGCGGGCGGAGCGACCGGGGCCGGCACGGAGCCGATCTTGGCCACGATGCTGAAGCCCAGCAGCCAGTCGCCGTAACCGTTCTTCTGCGGCTGGGTCTTGTCGTCCCAGTCGTAGCGGTACTTGGCTTCCACGCGGAAATCAGCGCTGTCGGTGATTGCCTTGGAGATACCCACGCCTGCTTCGGCGGCAGGGGCCCAGTCGCGGCTCAGCGGGTTGTGGTGGTAGCTGCCCATCACGCCACCGACCAGGTACGGACGCCAGGAGTTGGCATCGCCGAAGAAGTAGCGAGCCGACACGCCGTAGTTGTTGTTGGACCAGGTGTTGCCCTGACCGAACACATTCGAGTCAGCCTTGCGCTTGGTGCGGTCGACGAACAGCTCAACCGCCACGTTCGGGCTGATGAACTTGCCTACCGACAGGCCGTAATAGATCTGGCGGCTGCGGGTGTTGCGGTCGGTGTCGTTGTAGTAGCCGCCAACCGTCGGAGCGACGTACCAGCGGTCATCAAAACCGTTCGGCCATGCCGGCGCATTGCTGCTGGCCGTGCTGCTTGCAGCGGCCGTGTTGTCCTGCGCGTGAACGGCACCTACGCCGCCCAGGGCAAGAGCGATCAAAAAATACAGGCCCTTACGTTTCATCAGGTGTCTCCTCGTTTATTGGTGTTCGCGTCCATTCCACCCCAGACGGAAATCGCGCGGCAGAACTTTTTAGGTATGCGGGGGACTTGATTCGCTACCTTTGCTTGGTGTCCCTAACAGCAAGCGCGGCAGAGTGTAGCAAAACCGTTAAGGCATTCACACGCCGATCTTTCGCGGAGCATCCGGCATCGGTGAAGCTTTGTTCAGCTAGATCGCGTGCGTTGAATGCCGTACGGATACAGTTGTTTACTTTTCGCAACCGTAAGAAAAAGCCCGGCAAGAGCCGGGCTTTTCCATACTGCTTGCAGCGGTTCGATTACTGCTGAACCTGCAGTTCCGTACGACGGTTGCGAGCGCGGCCCGCGTCCGTCTTGTTGCTGTCGATCGGATCGTTCTCGCCGTGACCGACCGGGCCTTCCAGACGGCTCGGATCGACACCGTGGGCGGTCAGGTAGTCGTACACGATCTTCGCGCGACGCTCCGACAACGACTGGTTGTAAGCCGGCTTGCCGACGCTGTCGGTGTAACCTGCCACCATCACCTTCACCTGCGGGTAGCGCTTCAGCGTATCGACGGCCTGATCCAGGATCGCCAGCGAGTCGCTGCTCGGCGCGGCCAGGGCCGGCTCGATGTTGGTTTCGCCCTTCTTCGGACGGTCGAACTTGAAGTTCACGCCCTTCAGGTCGATCACCACCTTCTGCGGGCAGCCATCCGGGCCGACGATCGTGCCTTCCGGCAGATCCGGGCACTTGTTGTCGCACAGGTTCACGCCATTGCGGAACTGCTTGGAGCAGTCCGGCTGGGCCGGCGGCGGCGGAGCGGGCGGAGCAACCGGGGCCGGCACGGCGCCGATCTTGGCCACGATGCTGAAGCCCAGGAACCAATCGCCGTAACCGTTCTTCTGCGGCTGGGTCTTGTCGTCCCAGTCGTAGCGGTAGCCGGCTTCCACGCGGAAATCAGCGCTGTCGGTGATCGACTTGGAGATACCGACGCCTGCTTCAGCGGCCGGCGCCCAGTCGCGGCTCAGCGGGTTGTGGTGATAGCTGCCCATCACGCCGCCCAGCAGGTACGGACGCCACGCGTTGGCATCACCAAAGAAATAGCGAGCCGATACGCCGTAGTTGTTGTTCGACCAGGTATTGCCCTGACCAAACACGGCCGAGTCGGCCTTGCGCTTAGTGCGGTCAATGAAGAGTTCAACCGCCACGTTCGGGCTGATGAACTTACCCACGGACAGGCCGTAATAGATCTGGCGGCTGCGCGTGTTGCGATCAGTGTCGTTGTAGTAGCCACCCACCGTAGGGGCGACGTACCAGCGGTCATCAAAACCATTCGGCCACGCCGGCGCATTGCTGCTGGCCGTGCTGCTGCTTGCAGCCGTGTTGTCCTGCGCATGAACGGCAGCGACGCCGCCCAAGGCAAGAGCGATAAGAAAATACAGGCCCTTACGTTTCATCAGGTGTCTCCTCATCTCTTAATGTGTAGGGCATTCATCCCGCCAAGCCAAATCGTTCTCGACGCGCAACCTTTGCGGTAGGACTAGTACGAAGGCCAACGCCCGGCGAGGGCGAGTTTAACAACTTTTAAACGACATGCAAAATGATCGCTAACAGCCTGTCAGCCAACGCCCTGCCTGCCCGCAACGACGCCAACCCGGCTCGGCCCCTGGCTCGAACTGGGTCTTTGGAACCCAAGGCTTAAGATTTTCTGCTCAGCGTGTCGTCACAACGTGAAGAGACCCAGAAAATCCTGTATGGGCATGGCATCCAGCTTGGCCGGATCGGCGGTAGCGTCCATGATGGCCTTGACCTTGTGCGATGGCAGATGCCCGCGCATGGCAGCCTCAAACTTCTTCAGCAACACCGGAATGCCCTCGGCGCGGCGCTTGCGGTGGCCGATCGGGTAGTCGATGGAGACTTTCTCGGTGCTGCTGCCATCCTTGAAGAACACCTGCACGGCATTGCCGATATAGCGCTTCTCGGGATCGAAGTAGTCCTTGGTGAACTGCGGGTTCTCGGTGACCACCATCTTGTCGCGCAGCGCATCGATGCGCGGATCGGCAGCGATGTCATCGTTGTAGTCGTCCGCGGTAAGGCGGCCGAAGATCAGCGGCACCGCCACCATGTACTGAATGCAATGGTCGCGATCGGCGTAGTTGGCCAGCGGACCAGTCTTGTCGATGATGCGGCAGCCGGCTTCCTGCGTTTCGATCACCACCTTTTCGATCTGGTCGAGCTTGCCGGCCACCTGCGCATGCAGCTTCATGGCGCACTCCACCGCGGTCTGTGCATGGAACTCGGCGGGGAAGCTGATCTTGAACAGCACGTTCTCCATCACGTAGCTGCCGAAGGGACGTTCGAATTCGAACGGCTTGCCCTTGAACGCCACGTCGTAATAACCCCAGGTTTTGGCCGTGAGCGCGGAGGGATAACCCACCACGCCGCGGTAGACCGCATTGATGGCGTGGGTAACGGCGCGGCGGCAGGCATCGCCGGCTGCCCAGCTCTTGCGCGGTCCGGTATTCGGCGCGTGGCGATAGGTGCGCAGCGCACCGTTGTCGATCCAGCTGTGCGACACGGCGGTGGTGATCTGCTCCTTGCTGCCGCCCAGCATCGCGGTGGCGACAGCGGTGGACGCCAGGCGCACCAGAATTACGTGATCCTGGCCGACACGGTTGTAGCTATTGAGCAGCGCGTAGCAGCCCTGGATTTCGTGCGCCTTGATCGCATAGCCCAGCACGTCGCGTACGGAAATCGCCTTGCCGCCTTCGCGCTCGGCCTTGCGGCTCAAGTAATCAGCGACCGCCAGGATTGCGCCCAGGTTGTCGGACGGATGGCCCCACTCGGCCGCCAGCCAGGTGTCGTTGAAATCCAGCCAGCGGATCTGCGTGCCGATGGCGAATGCTGCCTGCACCGGATCCAGCTCGTGACTGGTGCCTGGCACGCGCGCGCCGCCCGGCAACGTAGCGCCCGGCACCACTGGCCCCAGATGCTTCACGCACTCGGGGAATTTCATTGCCATCATCGCGGTGGCCAGCGAATCGAGCAGCATGTAGCGCGCGGTGTCATACGCCTCGGTGGAATCGATCCGGTAGTCGGCCACATAGTTGGCAATGTCGACCATCGGTTGATCGGGATCGGGACGCTTGGCAGAACGGATGTCGTGCGCGCTCATGGGGATCTCGCGGTAAGGGAAAAGCGAAATTGTAACGGGGAACGCCGAATGGGACATGCTGCATGCGCTTGACCCACCCTGCCCCGCCATCCAGAATCCCCGCACCAACCCCAAAGGGGAGTAGTTCCGGACGCGGCCAGCCGCATCCGCGCGGCGATCGTCATCACGAGCGAAGCATCGCTCCGGGCGTCGCGGCGGCTTGACGCCGAGAACGAGACTTTTGCGGTGATGACGGGACCGGCGTGCGTCCCGTTGTTGCCGCTTGAGTCCCGCACGCCCAGGAACCTGGCATGACGCTCCCTACCCACCTGCTTTCCGATCTGCTCACCATCATCCTGCTGGATCTGGTGCTGGCTGGCGACAACGCGATCGTAATCGCGCTCGCTGCGCGCAACCTTCCTCGCACTTTGCAAAAACGCGCGGTGGTCTGGGGCACGCTGGGGGCGATTGCCGTGCGCATTGTGCTGACGGTGATCGTTGTCTACCTACTCGAACTGCCTGGGCTGATGCTGGTGGGCGGTCTACTGTTGCTGCCGATCGCCTGGAAACTGCTGCAACCCTCGCATGACGAACACGGCTCGGTCACCGCCGCGGCGAGCTTCTGGTCGGCACTACGCACCATTGTCGTGGCTGATGTGCTGATGGGTGTCGACAACGTGCTGGCGATTGCCGGCGCCGCGAAGGGACACATGGGCCTGGTGGTGATCGGCCTGTTGATCAGTATTCCATTGGTGGTGTGGGGCTCGACGCTGATCATCAAACTGATCGAGCGTTTTCCCATTCTGATCTACGCCGGCGCTGCCGCCATCGCCTGGACGGCGGGCCGCATGATCAGTCACGAAACGCTCTGGCGTGCGTGGTTCGATGCCCATGGCTGGATGAAGCATGTGCTGGAAATCGGCCTGGCTGTTCTCGTGTGCGGCGCCGGTTACGTGATCAATCGGCGGCGACGGCTTGAGGCTTGATCTCCAGCGCGCCACACTGCGCGGCTATCTCGCCAGCATGGAGTTGTCATGAAGCTGTATTACGCACCCGGTGCCTGTTCCATGGCCGATCACATCGCGCTCGAATGGATCGGCAAACCCTACGAAGCGCAAGAAGTTGCACGCGAAGCACTGCGCTCGCCGGAGTATCTGAAGCTCAATCCTTCCGGCCAGGTACCGGCGCTCGTCGTGGAAGAGGATTGGGTACTCACCCAGAACGTCGCCATCCTCAATTACTTGATGGATCGTTTCCCAGAAGCAAAGCTCGATGGTGAAGGTTCGCCGCGCGAGCGCGCGGAAGTGAATCGCTGGCTGTGCTACCTCAATGCCGACGTGCATGCGGCTTTCAAACCGATCTTTGGTCCGCAACGGTTTATCACCGATGAGTCCCAGCACACCGCGCTGCAAGGTATGGCACGTCAGCATCTGCGCGCGCATTTCGAACGGCTGAATGCACAGCTGGCAGATCGTGAATGGCTGACAGGACATCGCTCGGTAGCCGATGCCTATCTTTTCGTCGTGCTGCGTTGGGCTAAGGGCAAGCAGGTGGATCTCGGTGGGCTTACGCACCTGGATGCATTCTTTGCGCGGATGCAAGCCGATGCTGGCGTGCAGGCGGCCATGAAGGCCGAAGGTTTTTGATCAACGCACATCCACTTCATTCCCTCTCCTTGTCGGGGAGAGGGAATGAGACCGCTCAAAACCGCACCCGCAAAAACACCGATGGCCCATCCATCCGCATCGCGATATCGTCGTTGTAAGTGCGATGGCCTTGATGAATATGGATGCGTGTGACGTCGTATTCCGCGCCAAAGCCCAAGTTCTGCCACGGAAACCATTCCAGGCCGAGCGCGGCATCGTAGATGTGTCCGCCCAGATGGTTACCGTTCTTCTTCACGCCTGAGGCGTTGATATACATGCGCAGGTTGTTGCTGAAAGCATGGCGCCATCCGAGTTGCAACTCCGGCGCCCAGGCGCTGTGCGTGGTGGAGGCGGAGGCATAAGCGCTCGCCTGACCAATAAACGGGCCATACACCGTGGCCTGCCCGCTGATGCCCGCGTGCACCCGGTAATACGCCGCGCCGACACCGATGCCGAACACGTCGCTTTCGTGCCCGAACCACCATTTGTAGGCCGCGCTGCCGAAATCGAAGTTCACGCGGCCTGTGACGGATACCGCCGCTCCAAAGGTGTTGCCGTCAAAGCCGATGGCCTTGGCGAGCGTACGGGTTCGGCTTTGATCAATCCGGTAATAGTCGAATGAAAAACCCTGGCTTTCACCGAGCAGAAAATCCAGGCGCGCGCGCGGCACCGTCTGGTGCGAAGGAAAACCAAGATCATGCTGCAAATTGAGCTTGCCTTTCACGGCAGGATCGTTCAAGCCGGCACTTACCGTGGTGCTGGTATCGGGCTCATAAGCGCCGAGCCAGAGGCTGAAACGATCAAGGGCCGGTGATACGTCTGGATTGGTATTGTCGGCCAGCGCCACGCCGCTGGCCGAGGCAAGTGCAACGAACAGGCAGTAACGCGACATACGAATGGGGGCGATACAACGCACGATGACACTCCTTCCAAGAACGAACGCGCCCATAACGCGGCTGCGTTCGCATGAGATCAGGAGTGATCGATACTAGATACCGTCCACGTGCAAGCACCGTGCAAAGCACGGCATTTTTTTGCGCACACAGGCACCCTTGCATGCCGCCAAGTAACGGCGGCCATAATCAAAACATCATCGGCACGCGAACGATGACGGTCGCATCCGGCGTATCGCGCGTAACACCCACACCCAGCGTGACGTTCAAAGTCTGCTTGTCATTGAATCGGTACGAGCCGCCGATCAGCAGCTGCCCCAACCAGACCTTGGTCGAACCAGGCAGTTTTTGGCCGGATTCGGTGGTTCTGCCGATAAACGTCTGGTCGTAGCCGATACTCAGCGATGCCTTGTCGTTCAAGGCCATGCCCATGCCGATGCTGACGTCGCCTTCATTGCCCATCTTGACGTTGCCGAGAAACTGCCTGCCGCCCAGCAGAATATGCTCGTAGACGTTGTGGCGTTCGACGTTGTAGAGGTAGCTGAAGTTACCGAAGAACACCACCGGGTCGGAGGGCAATAGCCAGGTCAGACCAGGCTGCAAGGTGTAGAAGCCCGTGCCGGTCGGCTGCTGCACCGGCAAGCCGGTGCCCGTGAGATTCTGCACGCAACGCGTCACGCAATCGGTCGTTACCTCGAACGGATCCCTGCCGGTGCGCGACTTGAAGCGGAACCAGCCGATGTAATAAGCCTTGTCCGCGCCACCGTTGTTGATCTGATAGCGCAGCGTTGCTTCGATATCGCCAAGCCCTTTGCCGCTGGACCCGAACACATTGTTTTCAGCCGAACCGGTCAGCACTTCGCGACTCACCGTATCGGTATGCGTATCCACATAGGGAACGCGCACTTCCAGTTCCATGCGATTGGTGATGCCATAGCGCCCGGTGAGGATCGCCGTCTGCGTCGTGCTGCGCACCTGGCGCACATCGATCAGGCCAATAAGGATGGCGGGAATGATGGTGTAGCCGACCAAGGCCACGCGATCGGCGGTTGAGTAGCCGAACTGATACGTGGGCTCCACCACGATCTTGCCGCGCGGCGTCAGCACGCCAGGTTGCTGGAAGATAGGCGCCACTTCCGGCGGGCGCGAATTTTCTGCCGGCGCCTGGCCGACGGGTGCTGACGGTGTGCCTTGCTGTGTCGCCTGCACATCAACAGCAGTATCCGGAGACGGCATGGGCAATGTCGAGCTACCTAATCCACCCGCTGCAATATTGCCGCCACGCTGCCGCGACAGCACATCCATGCCGACGGCATGACGCAAGGACCGATAGTCGGCCTCTTGCTGCGCGAGCTGGCGTTGCAACGCGTCGATCTGCGCGTGCATCGCCTGGATGCGGGCATCCTGCTCTGCAAGCCGCTGGCGAATGGCGGGCGAGGACGTATCGTCCGCATTGGACGCCGCATTTGTCACATCCTGCGACACCACTGCGCCACTGAAGGCCATCAGGCTGGCGCAACCGCCGGCATAGAACCAGGGTTTGATGACGCGCTTGGTTTTCTGATCCGTTTTCTTCTTCATGTTGTCCCCCATCAGCGGATCCACATCCGCTCGCATCAATGCGACAACGCCTGCAACTGTTGCGCGGCCTGCATGCTTTGCTGCAACCCTTGATTGCGCATCGCGTTGAGCGCATTCACGGCCACGTTCAACGTGGTGAGGCTGCGGATAAGCTGGTTGTTGACCGTGTTCTGGATCACCGTCGCCGCGCTGGCTTGCGTAGCGGAGGCCGGAATGATGGTGCTGGTGACCATCGGTGTGTTCTGGAACGCACCTGCACCGCTCGCCTGCGTCGACGACGCACTACCCGCACTGGCCGAACCCACATTCCCGACGGCGCTGCCCGACGCACCTTGGGCCAAAGCTTGCGTAACGGTCTGTGTCACGTTCTGCGCTACAGACGCCGCGCCGCCCTGTGTCGTGGATGGCGTGAACGTATTGCCGGAACCGACCTGCACGTCGATCGTGCCAAGCGCTTCGGCCAGCGACGTCGCCTGCTGCGCGGTGATATGCGCGATATCAGGGATCGACACATTGAGGTAAGTCACAAGATTACCGTCGACGTAAACCGCACGCTGGATGCCGAATGACACCTCCAGGCCATCGCCCAGATCAAAACCGCCACGGATGGAGGCAAGACTTTGCGTAGAAATTGGCATGCCAAAACCAAGTATTTGCGCGCGAGACTGCGCATGCGCCACGCCTGCACTGCCCGCCAAAACCAGCAATCCCATTACGCGTAACGAGAGACCGGTACGTTTCATAAGCCCACCTCATATGTCGCCAGGTCCGTATTTGGGCATGGTGATCGTGTCCAGCCCGCGCCGGTCGACACCTAGCCCCAACGGTGCGAGTGGCGCATGGCGCCAGTCGCTATCAGCGTTGAAATGCGCCAGATCGCGCCGGTTGTGGATGACGAATACCAATCCGTTCTTCCACAACTGATCAAAACGATCCTCCGGAATCGCGCGCGTACCGCGGGCAGGATCGCCCACCAATACACGTCCATAGCGCACGCCCTTGATCACCACGAAATGGTGGTAGCCCCGTTCCTCGATCAGCACGATCGCCGGCAAGTTGGCCTGCTGCAATTGCTGCAGGCTGGCATGGAAACCATCGGCGTCGAAGCCGATGCTTTCCAGATAAAGCTTGATATCCAGCAGCGAGAAGCCTTCCTTGTTGATCTTGTTGCGGTCGCCGTGCACGTACATCTGCTCGAACACGACCTGCTCGTTGACCGGATAGTTGTATTGGTACGTCAACAGCGTCGCCACTGCGGCCGAGCCACAGCTGAAGTCGTACTTCTGATGAATCGTGTTGCGATACTTCGCTTCCTTCAACGTCGTGATGTGCAGCCGATAGGTCTGCCCGGCGTTGTCGTTGAGCGCCATGTTGCCGGCCTGCACCGCAGGCGAAGCAAACGCGAGGAACACAACCAACGCTGGCAGTACGCGTGTCATGGCTTCAACTGCACATTGACGATCACACCGGTCTGAATCAGCACGTTGTTACCGGTGTTTTGAATCACCGATGGCAGGCCCGAGGCGCCCTGCAGCGAATTGCCGCTGATCGCGTTGTCACCGGTAGTGACCTGTGAAGCGGTATTGCCTGACACGGTGCCAGTGATGTTCTGATTGTTCTGCACCAAGGCGCCGCCGCTGTAATGCTGTAAAGCGCTGGCGCTTACTGCCTGACCAAACCCATCCACCGTTGCCGGCGGCGCTACCGGTGGTGCAGCGACATTGCCGGTAGGCGTCGCATGCGTCGGCGGATCAGCTGCAAGCGCCCCTCCCGTCATGCACAGCAATACCAGCCCTACTACGGGTGTTATACGAGCCATAGCACTTAACTCCAATCGTGTTTGGCGCATCGCATACGACGGTGCACTGGCACGTATCTCCGGCCAGCTCGAACGACATGGCGGAGCGATGCGTGCTCCGCCATGCCACTCAGTCGTACATCAATGGCCGCCCACGTTCAGATTGGCCTGGACTGTCACGCCCTGCTGGATCAGCGAAGCCGCTCCGCTGTTCTGCGCAATCGTCGTGATGCCCGCGGCTGCCGCGGCGGTACTGGTCATCGCATTGGACATATCGAAGGTGCCGGCATCCGCTGCCGTGCTACCACCGTTACCGCCATTGCCACCCGACGCACCACCACCCGCGCCGCCCATGCCTGCACCACCATTGCCGCCGGCTCCACCATTGCCGCCTGCGCTTGCCACGCTACCGCTGGTGCCACCGGTGGAACTGCTGCCGCCACTGGTCGCACTGGCGGAGCCTGCTGTCACGGTGCCGCCGGTGGCTGCTGCGTTGCCGGCCGTCGCCGAGCCGCCAGTGCCGTTCTTGCCGGCATTCGCCGAAGCGTTGCCACCGTCGCTCGATGCTCCGGCACCGTTCGCGCCGCTACCTGCCAGGGCATCACCACTGCTCGAGCCTGATCCACCCGCGTGTCCGCTATGCGCATAGGAATCGCCGCCTGAACCGCCGGATCCGCCTTTGCCACCAGGACCGTTACCGCCCCAGCCGCTTCCACCCTTGCCGCCGTTTCCGCCATTGGCGTCGCCATTATCCGTAGCAACGTTGCCGAGGCCCGAAACCGAGACATTCGATACCGTGCCATTGAGCGACGTATTGGCAACTGCGGTGCTGGTGTTGAACGCATCGTTGACCGACGAATAGGCCGTACCGCCGTTGTTGGCTGCGGAGGTGCCCATGCCATCGCTGTAGACGTCGCCACTGTTGTTACGGTCGTTGCCACTTGGGGAGACCGTGACGGTCTTGGTGTGGGTGCTGGAATCGCTATTGCTATGGGTGCTGGAATCCGTGCTGGTGTTCGAACTCGTGTTGTTGCCACCGATGCTGTTGTTGTTCTGGTTACTGTTGTTGTTGGTCCCAGCCATGGCCGGGAGAGCAAGTCCCAAGCCAAGCGTCAATGCCGTGAAAAGTAGAGTCTTGCGCATAAATATTCCTCCCGGAATGGATGCGATTACCCCCTGATTTTTGCTGTAACAGCGATTAGGTATGGCAAACCGCGTGCCACGCACGGGGATTGGCGGCAGGCTTGATAGGCGTTATAAAAATCAATGCATTGCGCATACATTTGGGTAACATGAAAATGGCGCAACGCTTGCTAAGTGCTACATCTATGCAACAGTGGCAGCGTGGTCACCTTCGCCCCGCCATCTCACACAAGAATATGTGCTGTGGAAACAGCGTTTTGCTGCATATCGACATCCACATGGCCGTGTGTATCGACCATGTAACAAGCCTGTTGATGCACGCAACAAAAAAAGGGGCATGAAAGCCCCTTTTTTTGATGGCCGTGACAGCCAACTCAACGCTTTTCGATCGGCGTATACGTGCGATCTTCCGGACCGATGTAGTTGGCACTGGGACGAATGATCTTGCCGTCCTGGCGCTGCTCGATCACATGGGCGCTCCAGCCAGAGGTACGCGCAATCACGAACAATGGCGTGAACATCGCGGTGGGCACGCCCATCATGTGATACGCGCTGGCCGAGTACCAATCCAGGTTGGGGAACATCTTCTTCAGTTCCCACATCAGCTTCTCGATGCGTTCGGATACTTCAAACAGCGTCGGATTGCCGCCTTCCGTGCAAAGCTTGCGCGAAATTTCCTTGATGATTTCGTTGCGCGGATCGGACACGGTGTAAACCGGATGGCCGAAGCCGATGATGATTTCCTTGCGCTCAACGCGTGCACGAATGTCGGCTTCCGCATCGTTGGCATTGCGATACCTGGCAATGATGTCCATGGCCACTTCGTTCGCGCCGCCATGTTTCGGGCCGCGTAGCGCACCGATCGCGCCGGTGATGGCCGAATACATGTCCGAGCCGGTGCCGGCGATGACGCGCGCGGTGAAAGTGGATGCGTTGAACTCGTGCTCGGCATAGAGCACCAGCGAGCGGTCCAACGACTGTGCGTGCAGCTCACTCGGCTTCTTGCCGTGCAACAGGTGCAGGAAGTGCGCGGCAATCGTTTCGTCTTCGGTTTCAGTCTCGATCCGTTTGCCGTTGTGGCTGAAGTGATACCAGTACAGCAGCATGGAGCCGAAGCTGGCCATCAAGCGGTCGGCAATGTCGCAGGCGCCGGTGAGGTTGTGGTCTTCCTTTTCCGGCAACACGGTGCCGAGCACGGAGCAGCCGGTCCGCATGACGTCCATCGGATGCGTGGCAGCGGGCAACAATTCCAACGCGCTCTTTACCGGCGCAGGTAGGCCGCGCAGGCGCTTCAACTTGGCCTTGTAGGCATTCAATTCGGCCCAGTTCGGCAACACGCCATGCACCAGCAGATAAGCCACCTCTTCGAAACAGCCCTTGGCCGCCAGATCGTGGATGTCGTAGCCGCGGTAATGCAGATCGTTACCGCTGCGGCCGACCGTGCACAGCGCGGTATTGCCTGCCGCGACGCCGGAAAGGGCAACGGATTTCTTCGGCTTGGGGGCAGTTACGGATTGCTCGCTCATTGGTAGTGCTCCAGGGTGCGAAACATGAATCACAGCCGCGGGGAAACGGCTGCAGGAAATTACTTCTTACCGGCGAATAGTGCGTCGAGCTTCTTCTCGAAATCGTGGTAGCCGATACGGTCGTACAACTCTTCGCGCGTCTGCATCGTGTCGATCACATTGCGCTGGTGGCCATCGCGGCGAATAGCCTGGTAGACGTTTTCCGCAGCCTTGTTCATTGCGCGGAATGCGGAGAGCGGATACAGCACGATACCCACGCCCGCACTGCGCAGCTCTTCAACACTGAACAACGGTGTGCTGCCGAACTCGGTGATGTTGGCGAGCACCGGCACTTTCACGGCTTCGGCAAAACGCTGATAAGTAGGCAGGTCGTACGCGGCCTCAGCGAAGATGCCATCGGCGCCAGCCTCCACGCAGGCCAATGCCCGCTCGATGGCGGCATCCACGCCTTCCACTGCAATAGCATCGGTACGCGCAATCAGAAAGAAGTTGGCATCGGTCTTGGCATCCGCTGCTGCTTTTACGCGATCGGCCATCTCACCGGCCGGCACGATTTCCTTACCGGGACGATGGCCGCAGCGCTTGGCACCCACCTGATCTTCGATGTGGCAAGCCGCCGCGCCGAACTTGATCAGGCTTTTTACTGTGCGCGCAATGTTGAAGGCACTGGGGCCAAAGCCGGTATCGATATCCACCATCAACGGTAGATCGCAGACGTCAGTGATGCGGCGCACGTCGGTAAGTACGTCATCCAGGGTGTTGATGCCCAGATCCGGCATGCCCAGTGAACCTGCCGCCACACCGCCACCCGAGAGATAGATAGCGCGATAGCCCGCGCGCTTGGCGAGCAACGCATGATTGGCGTTGATGGCGCCGATCACCTGCAGAGGCTTTTCGGCGGCAAGCGCGGCGCGGAAGCGGCTGCCGGCGGAATCGGACTGGGTCATTACGGTTCTCCGAAACGGGAAATTGTAAGCGATGTGTCCGCGAGGCCATGTCGCGGCGCAGTAAGCACCGGTTGGCATGCGATGCGAGCGGCGCGGCGATGCGCGCGTGCATGATCGATCGATGCGAGTGGAGCCATGGGGACGCACGGATGAATGCGATAGGCGCCACTCTGTCACGAGGAAATACATTGATCAATCTTGATTGAAAGGATCAATATGTCGCCCATGCGCACCGACTATCTTTCCGCTCAGGAAGCTGCCGCGCGGCTCAGCGTCAGCCTGGCGACGCTGTATGCCTATGTCAGCCGCGGCCGTATCGATTCCCGCCCCGGACCGGATGGCCGCACGCGGGAATACAGCGCCAGCGACATCGAGCAATTGATCGAGCGCAAGCAGGCTGGGCGTGGGGCTGCGCAAGGCGCAGCGCACAGCCTGGCGTGGGGATTGCCGGTGATGGAAACGCGCATCTCCCTGATTCGCCCTCGTGGGCATTACTACCGCGGCGAGTCTGCCATCGCGTTGGCGAAAAGCGGCGCCACGCTGGAGGAAACGGCGCGATTGTTGTGGGATTGCGGCGATCACGATCCGTTCGCTGCCGAATCGCCGCCTCAGTGGCCAGCATCCACGGCGTTGCTGATTCGTCAATCGCATGTGCCGCCGTTGGAACGAACCATTGCTGCGCTGCCTTTGCTGTCCCTCAATGCCACGCATGCGCACAGCGCTGATCCGCTGCATCGCCGGCACGATGCAGCGCTGTTGTTGCGGGAAACAGCTGCCCTGCTATGTGCAACGCAACCCAGTGCGCACCCCATTCATCGCGTGATGGCTGCGCACTGGCGCAAGGACAGTACCGGCCTGTCCGAACTGGTGCGTTGCGCGCTCGTGCTATGTGCTGATCATGAACTCAACGCATCGTCGTTCGCGACGCGCGTCGCGGCATCGACCGGCGCCAGTTTGCATACAGCTGTATGCGCGGGATTGGCGACGCTGTCGGGTCCGCATCACGGTGGGCAGGCCGCGCGAGCGCATGCGTTGATCCAGACCATGCTGCGCGAACGCAAACCCGTTGATCGCGTACGTGAGCAACTTCGTCGCGGAGAAACGCTGCCGGGCTTTGGTCATACGCTGTATCCCGATGGCGATCCACGTGCCACGGTCTTGCTGGACGCATTACAGGCTACGCGTCCGCGTCCCGGCAAACTGGCCGCCATCGATCGGTTGATGGATGCCGTGCAGACGCAATGCGGCCGGCATCCGAATCTGGATTTCGCGCTGGCTGCGATTGCTTCGGCGTATGAATTGAATGCGGATGTGGCGCTGGCGATGTTTGCTGCGGGTCGTATGGCCGGATGGCTGGCGCATGCGTTGGAGCAGCAGGAAAGCGGAAGTTTGATTCGGCCGCGGGCTAGTTATGTGGGGCGCATGCCGCAGCGTGAAGGGTGATGGTTGTGGCTTTAGCACGTAGGCTGGGTTAGCGCAGCGTAACCCAGCATTGCCATCGTCAAGCTTGCGAGGTCTGCATTCGTCCTGCATCCCGCCATTTGCATTGCATGTGCTGGGTTACGCTGCGCTAACCCAGCCTACGTGATCCGAGGCCAGCTTGTGGTTGCAAATTTGTGTCGAACCTCTGTCTCCGCCACCCATAAAAAAACGCCCTTGCGGGCGCTTTTAATGCGAAGAGAGAGGGATTGTTCGGCCCATCCATGGGCCTCACCCCTCCGCGCTACGCGCTCCGGGGCCAGCCTGCGGCTGTCCAAATTTGTTCCTGACAAATTTGTCGAACCAAAAGGGTTCTCATCAAAACCTCTCTCTCCGCCACCCATAAAAAAACGCCCTTGCGGGCGCTTTTTTATGGGTGGCGGAGAGAGAGGGATTCGAACCCTCGATAAGGCTTTTGACCCTATACTCCCTTAGCAGGGGAGCCCCTTCGGCCTCTCGGGCATCTCTCCATGTTTTGTACCCGTGCGTTACACAGCTATCACGGGAGCCGGAAAGGATACCGGCCGTTGCCCGTCAGGTAAAGGGGGAATCAACGCCCACCCGACTCGCCGGTCGCGCCGCCGTCGTTCTCGCTCTCACCTTTGATGCGCTGGTAAATCTCCTCGCGGTGCACGGCAACGTTTTTGGGCGCATTGATGCCAATGCGGACCTGGTTGCCTTTAACGCCGAGAACGGTAACGGTCACCTCGTCGCCGATCATTAGGGTTTCCCCGACCCTGCGGGTCAGAATCAACATAGCTGTTACTCCATTTAATGCTTGTGGTCACAGGCCGTCTGCATGTTGTTGCCTCACCCCTGAGCACATCACCACGCAGTTCTGACGTTAGCGTCCGTCAAAGGCCTTACCGCCTTCCCCGGCTCTCCAATCGCCGAATTGCTTCGAAAAACAATTCGGCACTTAAACAGCGCCACCGCAACCAGTGACACCGATATCTGACCGATACTAGCCGAGCCCCTGCGTTGGGTGCAATCTACACAGATTATTGACAACAGGTCCATACGCGGCGCATCAACTTGCCAATTGCTTAGCGATCCAGGCCACTGTACCGCTCAAAATGTCAGGCAATTGTGGTTTATCGGTACCGCCGCCTTGTGCCATGTCCGGACGCCCGCCGCCTTTTCCATCGATCTGATTGGCTACGTGCGCCACCACGTCGCCGGCCTTGACGCGACCGGCTGCTTTGCCGTTTACGCCGGCTACCAGTGAAACACGCCCATCCGCAGCGCCGGCCAGTACGACCACGCAATCAGTCAGCTGCTGTTTCAATTGGTCCACGCCATCGCGCAGGGCTTTCGCATCCAGTCCTTCCAGGCGGGCGGCGACGACTTTGATGCCGTCGATCTCTTGCGCCGCCTGGGCAAGGTTGCCGGTCATCGAACCGGCCGCCTTGGCGCGCAAGGATTCCAGTTCGCGCTCCAGTTTCTTTTGGCGGTCGAGCAGCTGGCGCAGCTTTTCGGTGACATCGTCACCGCTGCTGGAAAGCAGGTGCGATAGCTCGTTCAAGCGGCGCTCTTCTTCGGCGACATACGCCAACGCACCGTCACCGGTTACCGCCTCGATACGACGCACACCCGACGCCACGCCGGATTCGCTGACGATCTTGAACAGGCCGATATCACCGGTACGGCCCACATGCGTACCGCCGCATAGCTCGGTCGAGAATTCGCCCATTTTCAGCACGCGCACTTCGTCGCCATATTTTTCGCCAAACAAGGCCATGGCGCCGAATTCGATGGCATCGTCGTAGGCCATATGGCGCACTTCGGCTTCGACGTTGCGACGCACTTCGACGTTGACCAGCGCTTCGATCCTGGCTAGCTCCTCTCGGCTGACCGGTTTGAAGTGCGAGAAGTCGAAACGCAAACGATCGGGCGCCACCAGTGAGCCTTTCTGCGTGACGTGCGTGCCGAGCACTTTGCGCAGCGCTGCGTGCAGCAGGTGCGTGGCGGAGTGATTGAGCACGGTAGCTTGGCGACGCGTTGAATCGACGGCGGTATCCACCACGTCACCCGTGCGCAAGGGTTGTGCGCCATGCCAGTGACCGGCGTGACCGAAAAACACGCCACCCATCTTGATCGTGTCGCTCACTTCAAAACGACCGGCGCCGTTCGATAACGCGCCGGTGTCGCCGACCTGGCCGCCGGATTCGGCATAGAACGGCGTTTGGTCAAGAATCACCAAGCCTTCTTCGCCTTCCCTGAGCTGCCCAACCTGCTTGCCGGCCTGCACGATGCCGACGACCTTGCTGGCACGGCTGGAGAGCGTTTCGTAGCCCAGGAAGGCAGTAGGTGCCAGCTGGCTGGCCAGTTCGGCGGGCATCTGGCCCTTGGCCTCGAAGCGGCTGGCGGCGCGGGCGCGCTCACGTTGCTGCTCCATCGCCTGTTCGAAACCAGCCATGTCGACACTAAGGCCACGCTCGCGGGCAATGTCGGCGGTCAAATCGACAGGAAAACCGTAGGTGTCGTACAGGCGAAACGCATCTTCGCCAGCAATCGTGCTGCCCGATTTGGTCGCGACCTCGTCGAATACACGCATGCCGTGCTCCAGCGTTTCGCCGAAGCGTTGTTCCTCGGTGCGCAACGCGTCTTCCACGAAGGATTGCTTGGCGGCTAACTCCGGGTACGCCGCCCCCATCTCTTCCACCAGCGGTTGCACCATCTTCCAGAAGAAGTCGCCACGCACGCCGAGCATCCAGCCATGGCGCAGCGCGCGGCGAATGATCCGGCGCAGCACGTAGCCGCGACCTTCGTTGGACGGCAGCACGCCGTCGACGATCAGGAATGAGCAGGCGCGGATGTGATCGGCAATCACGCGCAGGGATTTGTTGGCGAGATCCGGCGTCTTCGTGAGCGCCGACGCCACCTTGATCAAGTGCTGGAACAGATCGATTTCATAATTGGAGTGCACGTGCTGCAGCACGGCCGCCAGGCGCTCCAGCCCCATGCCGGTATCCACGCACGGCGCCGGCAGCGGTGACAGCGTGCCGTCGGGTGCGCGATCGAACTGCATGAACACCAGGTTCCAGATCTCGATATAGCGATCACCGTCTTCATCGGGCGAACCCGGCGGACCACCAGCAATGTCGGGACCGTGATCGTAGAAGATTTCCGAGCACGGCCCGCACGGACCGGTATCGGCCATCTGCCAGAAGTTGTCGGAAGCGAACGGCGCACCCTTGTTGTCGCCGATGCGTACGATGCGTTCGGCCGGTACGCCGATTTCCTTGGACCAGATGTCAAAGGCTTCGTCGTCGGTGTGATAGACGGTGACCCACAGCTTGTCAGCCGGCAGCTTCAATACGACGGTCAGCAGCTCCCACGCGTAGCGGATCGCATCCCGCTTGAAGTAATCGCCGAACGACCAGTTGCCCAGCATCTCGAAGAAGGTGTGGTGGCGCGCGGTGTAGCCCACCGAATCCAGATCGTTGTGCTTGCCACCGGCGCGCAAGCAGCGTTGCACGTCGGCCACGCGCGCATAGGGCAGCTTTTCGCTGCCGAGGAATACGTTCTTGAATTGCACCATGCCCGAGTTGGTGAACAACAAGGTCGGATCGTTGGCCGGCACCAGCGAACTGGAGGGGACGATGGTGTGGTCCTTGGCGCGGAAGTAATCGAGAAAAGCGGAGCGGATGTCGGCGGTTTTCATGGAGTTGGAGGCACAAGACGAAAAGGGCGCCACAGAGCGACGCCACCGGCCCTCAGCCGGCCCGCGCGGGGGCCTCAAGGGGTTTCGTCAGCAGCATCGTCCACGTCGGCGTGGGTAACATCCCGTACTGTGGCGGCGGGAAAGCCGCGGCGCAAGAGGAATTGCGCACGGCGGGCCCGTTCGGCGGGGTCAATGGTGCCTGCTGTGCGGAAGCGACGACGCAATTGGGTGGCGGCCGAATCGGCCCAATCGATGTCTGCTGCATCCAGCAAGCTGCGAATGCGCGCGTCCGGCAAGCCGTGGCTTTTCAGCTCGGCGCGCAAGCGCATCGGGCCATAGCCCTGGGCGGAGCGATTGCGGATCAAGGCTTCGGCGAAGCGATCGTCATCTTGGTAATGCTGCTCGCCCAAGCGATCGATCGCTTCGCTGGACTCGTCGCGGGCGTAGCCACTGCGATCCAGCTTCTGGCGGAGTTCTTTGCGGGAATGATCACGGCGCGCAAGTAAGCCCAGCGCCTTGTTATAGGCGCTGGCTTTGGGTTTGGCATGGGGATCGTCGTCGCGTTTCTTCATGACTGCGCGAAGTTGCTTCCCTTCCCCGTCGGGGAGCAGGGAGGGGAAAGCTGCATCAAAATACCTTGTACACCTGCCCCGTCTGCGCCCCTTCCACACTGCGCGCAAACGCCAGCGCCGCACGCGCCGCGCTGACAGGCTCGAAACCGCGGAAGAATGGCGCATACGCCGGCATCGCTTCGGTCAGCACATTCGGGCTCACCACATTGATGCGCAAGCCGCGCGGCAACTCGATTGCCGCTGCACGCACAAACGCTTCCACCGCGCCGTTCACCAGGCTTGCAGAACTGCCCGCTACGATCGGCTGCTCGGACAAAATGCCGGTGGTCAGCGTGATAGAGCCGCCATCGCGCAGATGGTCACGCGCCGCCAGAGCCAGGTTCACCTGCCCCATCAGCTTGTCGGCAATGCCTAGCGTATGCAGCGAGTCGCCGTAAGCTGCCGGCTTGAAATCCGCCAACGGCGCGAACGTGACCTTGCCCGCGGCGCTGATCACCGCGTCCAGCTCGCCCGCTTGCTGCAGGGCGTTCTGAATGCTGGCAACGTCGGTCAGATCGATGCGGATGCTGCCGGAGTTGCGTCCGGCAGCGATCACTTCATGGCGCGATACGAGTTCCGCCTCTACTGCACGTCCCAATGTGCCCGAGGCGCCGACGAGCAAGATCCTTAGCCGCCGCTCAGCCACCTCAGGCTTCCTCTACCGCTTCTTCGGAAGCCGCCATGGCGCCGCCGGAGCTCACCAACAGGCGTGCACGCAGTTCGCGATCGACCTCATCGGCGATCTTCGGGTTGTCGCGCAGGAACTGACGCACGTTTTCCTTGCCCTGGCCGATGCGGTCACCCTTGTAGCTGTACCACGCACCGGATTTTTCGATCAGGTTCTGTGCAACACCCAGCTCGATGATCTCGCCTTCGCGCGAGCTGCCCTCGCCGTAGAGAATCTCGAATTCAGCCTGGCGGAACGGCGGCGCCACCTTGTTCTTGACGACCTTCACGCGCGTTTCGGAGCCGATCACTTCCTCGCCCTTCTTCACCGCGCCGATACGGCGGATGTCCAGGCGCACCGAGGCGTAGAACTTCAGCGCGTTACCACCGGTGGTGGTTTCCGGGTTGCCGAACATCACGCCGATCTTCATGCGGATCTGGTTGATGAAGATCACCAGGCAGTTGGATTTCTTGATGTTGGCAGTGAGCTTGCGCAGCGCTTGGCTCATCAGGCGGGCGTGCAGGCCGACATGGGAGTCGCCCATTTCGCCTTCGATTTCGGCCTTGGGCGTAAGCGCGGCGACCGAGTCGACCACCACCACGTCCACCGCACCGGAGCGCACCAGCATGTCGGCGATTTCCAGCGCCTGCTCGCCCGTATCGGGCTGCGACACCAGCAGATCTTCGATATTCACGCCCAGTTTCTGCGCGTAGATGGGATCGAGCGCATGCTCGGCGTCGACGAATGCTGCGGTGCCACCGTTCTTCTGGCAGTTGGCGATCACCTGCAGCGTGAGCGTGGTTTTACCGGAAGATTCCGGACCGTAGATCTCGACCACGCGGCCGCGCGGCAAGCCGCCGACGCCTAACGCAATATCCAGACCCAGCGAACCGGTGGAGATGGTTTCAATGTTGTCGTCGGTACGATCGCCCAAGCGCATCACCGCGCCTTTGCCGAATTGCTTCTCGATCTGGCCGAGGGCCGAAGCGAGCGCTTTACGCTTGTTGTCATCCATCGTCTTGATTCCGCTGTTCGTTGTGGTCGTGGCAAGCATGATGCCGGGTGGTCGTCTCACCGGCTGGGATGCAGGATTTGAGTATCCCACATCGGTCAAGCGCCAGAACGTTGGTCAATTTCTGCTCAACTCGTAAGCGTCGCCAGCACGCCTTCGAGGGCTGCCGCCCCGGTCTGGCGTCGCACCGCCTCCCGGTCACCCGGAAAGTAGAACCGCTTGGCATGCGCCTCACCGCCTAGCCGCTGCCAACCTATCCACACCGTGCCGACCGGCTTCTCCGGAGTGCCGCCGGTGGGACCTGCAATTCCGGTGACCGCCACCGCCACGCCCGCATGGAGTCGCTCAAGCGCGCCCGAAACCATTTCCAGCACGGTCGCTTCGCTCACCGCACCCGTGCGATCCAGCGTTTCTCGCTTTACGCCCAGCAGTGACATCTTGGCTTCGTTGCTGTAGCTGACCACGCCAGCCTCGAACCAGGCAGAACTGCCGGGCAGATCGGTGAGCGCCTTGGCGATCCAGCCGCCAGTGCAGGATTCGGCGGAAGCCAGCATCAACCCGTGCTGCTGCATGGCGGCGGCAATCCTTAGGGCCAGTGACGACAATTCACCGTCGGTAGGAACGGACGAAAAAGCCATACCTTCAATACTCCTCAACGCTTTATTTTGGATTTACGCCGTACCTTGCCCGCACTGGCTTGCACGAGCTTCTTCTCGTCTGACTTGAGTCGACGTGCGACCTTCTTCACGTCTTCGGCTGCTGGCAACGCCTCCGGCATGATGTTGCGCACAGCCAGAATTTTGCGCACGTCCGATTGTTCTTCACGTGCTCGCGGGCAATGCCCGGCTCGTCACGAAGATTCAGCGCATCCCTAGCAGCCGGACCGGCGTCAGTAGGAACGGACAGCAACTCCATGCGAAACTCCGCGCCTTGCATCCGCCCCGTTGTACTCGCCTTACCCAACGCCGCCAAGACTTGACCGCATGAATCAGGACGAACTTTCGCTGCACACCCCGCTGATGCGCCAATACCTCGCAGCCAAGGCTGCGCATCCGGACGTGCTGCTGTTCTTCCGCATGGGCGATTTCTACGAGCTGTTTTACGAGGATGCGCGCAAGGCTGCGCGCCTGCTGGACATTACGCTCACGCAACGCGGGCAATCGGCGGGGCAGCCGATTCCGATGGCCGGCGTGCCGTATCACGCGGTGGAAAATTATCTGGCCAAGCTGGTGCGGTTGGGCGAATCGGTGGCGATTTGCGAGCAGATCGGCGATCCGGCACTCGCAAAAGGACCGGTAGAACGCAAGGTCGTGCGTATCGTCACACCGGGCACGGTGACGGATGCAGCGCTATTGGAAGAACGCCGCGACAACCTGCTGCTAGCGATCGCTGCCGGCCCACACGGTAGTTACGGCCTGGCATGGGTGGATCTTGCCAGCGGGCGTTTTCTGCTCAGTGAAGTACCGAATGCGGAAGCGCTCGCTGCGGAACTCGCGCGGCTGCAACCGGCGGAAACACTGGTCGGTGAAGATGTAGCATGGCCAAAGCTGGTCAGCACCCTGCCCGGCTTGCGCAAGCGGCCGCCGTGGCATTTCGATGGCGATGCATCGCGGCGCGAACTCAACCGCTTTTTCGGCACGCGTGATCTCAGCGGTTTTGGCGTCGACAACTTGCCGTTGGCGATCGCCGCCGCGGGTTGTTTGCTCGGCTACGTGGAAGAAACACAAAAGAGTGCGCTGCCGCATCTTTCCGGCATGGCCGTGGAAAGTGCCAGCGAAACGATTGCACTGGATGCGGCCACACGTCGCAATCTGGAGCTGGATACGCATCCGAGCGGCCGCATCGAACATAGCTTGCTCGGTGTACTCGATGAGACCGTCACGCCGATGGGCGCACGTTTGATGCGCCGATGGCTCAATCGCCCGCTGCGTTCGCGCGATGTGCTTCGCCGTCGACATCAGGCGATTGGTGCATTGATCGAAACGCGTGGCCATGAAAGCCTGCGTGATCAGTTGCGTGGCATCGGCGATCTGGAGCGCATTCTTGCGCGCATCGCATTGCGTTCGGCGCGCCCACGCGATCTTTCCACTCTACGTGATGGTTTAGCCGCCGCCCCGGCGTTGCGCGCATCGATCGCTAGTCTAGACAGCCCACTGTTACATGCGCTGGTCGAAGGCATCGGCGATCACGCTGCAACGGCAGAACTCCTCAAGCGCGCCATCGTCGGACAACCACCTGTGCTGCTGCGCGACGGTGGCATCGTCGGTGACGGTTATGACGCCGAACTGGACGAACTACGCCGCCTCGCCACGCACGCCGACCAGTACCTGGTGGAATTGGAAGAACGCGAAAAAGCCGCTAGCGGCATTCCCACGCTGAAAGTCGGCTACAACCGCGTCCACGGTTACTACATCGAAATCAGCAAGGCCCAGTCGGACAAGGCGCCCACGCATTACACGCGTCGGCAGACGACCAAGAACGCCGAGCGCTACATCACTGAAGAACTCAAAACCTTCGAAGACAAAGTGCTCTCCGCCAAGGAACGTTCGCTCATGCGCGAGCGCGCCCTGTACGAAGCGCTGCTCGATACGCTCACCGAACAGCTTGAACCGTTGAAGCACGCCGCAGCGTCAATGGCGGAGCTCGACGTGCTTTGCACCTTGGCCGAACGCGCCGAAGCCTTGGATTGGAGCGCACCGGAACTCACCGACGAACCTGGTTTGCTGATCGAACGCGGCCGTCATCCCGTGGTGGAGAAAGTACGCGACGAACCGTTCGAACCGAACGACCTGGTATTGGATGAACATCGCCGCATGCTCGTGATCACCGGCCCGAACATGGGCGGTAAATCCACTTACATGCGCCAGAACGCGTTGATCGTGTTGCTGGCGCACATCGGCAGCTACGTGCCGGCATCGCGCGCGGTGATCGGTCCGATCGACCGCATCTTCACCCGCATCGGCGCGGGCGATGATCTTTCACGCGGCCAATCCACCTTCATGGTGGAGATGAGCGAAACAGCGAACATCCTGCACAACGCCACACCGCAAAGCCTGGTGCTGATGGATGAGGTGGGGCGCGGCACCAGTACTTACGACGGCCTGGCGCTCGCACGCGCTGCCGCTGTGCACCTGGCTGCTAACAGCAAAGCCTATACATTGTTTGCCACGCACTACTTCGAGCTGACTGAGCTGGCGAGTGAATACCCCAGCATCGCCAACGTGCACCTTGATGCTGTCGAATACGGCGATCAATTGGTCTTTATGCATGCAGTGAAGGAAGGTCCGGCCAATCGGAGTTTCGGTTTGCAAGTCGCGGCCTTGGCAGGCCTACCGAAATCCGTGATTGCCGATGCACGCAAGACGCTGGCTCAGCTGGAAAATGGCATGCATGGCCATGCTGCCAAACCATCGCTGCAACGCGAACCATCACCGCAGCTTGGGCTGTTTGCACCACCCGAGCCTTCCGCCGCCGAGCGCGCGCTCAAGGACGTCGATCCAGACGCCCTGACGCCACGCGAAGCGCTGGACGTTCTGTATCGGCTGAAAGCCTTGGTGTGAACCGCGCCGCAGCCAATCTGCGGCACGGTGGTTGAAGCTGGAATTTTATCCCAGCCTACGCTCCATCAGGCTGCAGCAGGCAATGGCGATGGAAAGGGCTCTCGCCACGCCGGCAAAGCCATCAACTGGTTGTGCCAGCGCATGACGTTCGCGAACTCGTCGACCGGGAGGCGGGCTTCCTTGGCCCATGGCAACAACACACCCACGCCGAAGTCCGCAATGCTCAGCTTGTCGCCGACCAGATACTCATGCTTCGCCAGGTGCGCGTCGAGCACGTTGGCGAAGCGTTTGTAAAAGCCGGTAGCTTCTTCCACCGCCGCAGCATTCACATCGCCCAGGCCAAGGAATGGCTTGATGTGATGTTCGAAATACAACGTACCGCCATGACGCGAAAAATGGCTGATATCCCAGGACAACCAGCGCAGCACTTCCACTTGGCGAGTAGCCTCGGAAGGCCATAGATCGGAGCCGGCTTTCACCGCCAGATGAGCCATGATGGCCGTGCTCTCCCACAGATGCAGGTCGCCATCCATCAACAGCGGCACCTTGCCGTTGGGATTCAATGCAAGGAATTCAGGCTTGCGATGCTCACCCTTGCTTAGATCAACCCTTACATACTCAACCGGCGAACCAAGATATTTCGCCACGGCGCACGCCTTACGCGGATTCATCGTCTCTGCGTAATACAGCTTCATGGTCATGATCACTATCTCCTTGATGGGGGCGGGTAACCGCCAGGGCATCAATGAGTTTGTCAGCGCCTTATATATGTTCAAGAACATATTTTGCTTTCGCAGTAGGCTTTGAGCGCCCCAATCACCCTACCCGTCGCCATGCCATTGAGCGCCGAACACAAGCAAAAGACCCGCCAGCGCATCGTGGAGTGCGCGCGGGAATTGTTCAATCGCCGCGGTTTCGATGACGTCTCCATCGACGAAATCATGCAGCACGCCGGCCTCACCCGCGGCGGTTTCTACAATCACTTCAAAGCCAAGGAAGATCTCTACGCCGAAGCGATTTCGACATTTATACGTATCGATCCTGCCGAGCACTGGAAAGGCATACGGTTCGATCACACCGCCCGCGGCGAAGCATTTGCACGCCAGATCATCGAAGCCTATCTCTCGGTCGCGCATCTGGAAGCGGTCGAAAACCAGTGCCCGATGATCGCGCTGCCTTCCGATACGGCCCGCGCAGGGCCGCGTGTACGGCAAGCCTATCGATGCCTGGTCGAGAACATGGTCAGCATGCTGGAACGTGGCCTGGATACGGAAGCCGATAGCAGCGCACGCCAACGCAGCCTGGCCATCACGGCGCTCTGCGTCGGCGGTATGGTGCTGGCACGCACCGTCGACAACCCTGCGTTCGCCGACGAAGTGCGGCTGGCAGCACGAGATTTGGCACTGGAACTGATCGGCTCGTCATCGGATTGAGTTGTCATCAGGCTGACGCTCGCGCTGGCCATTAATGTATGGCTGTTCGGTATCTCCCCGGCATGGACGTGTCATAGCCCATGCCTATGACATGGATTGGAACAATTCAATTCACGCAAGGAGCACGTCCACGTAGATTGGCCTGCAAGCCAGCCGACGCCAGCCACCCTTCCCACCGAAAGGACTTCAGCCATGAATGAAGACGTCAACACCGTCACCCCCACCGCCGACACAGCAGGGTCCGCCGCACCGAGCGCAGCAAAGTGCCCTTTCCATCACGCGGCCGGCGGTACCACCAACCGCGATTGGTGGCCGAACCAGTTGAACCTGAAGCTCCTGCATCAGCACTCTTCCCTTTCCGATCCCATGGGCAAGGACTTCGATTACGCCGAAGCATTCAACAGCATCGACCTGAAGGCCTTGAAGCAGGACTTGCACGCACTGATGACCGATTCGCAGGACTGGTGGCCGGCGGACTTCGGCCATTACGGCCCGTTGTTCATCCGCATGGCCTGGCATAGCGCCGGCACCTATCGCACGGGTGACGGCCGGGGAGGCGCTGGCGGCGGGCAGCAGCGTTTCGCGCCGCTCAACAGCTGGCCGGACAACGGCAATCTGGACAAGGCGCGCCGACTGCTGTGGCCGATCAAGCAGAAGTACGGCCGCAACATTTCCTGGGCCGACCTGATGATTCTTGCCGGCAACGTCGCGCTGGAATCGATGGGGTTCAAAACCTTTGGTTTCGGCGGCGGCCGCGCGGACACCTGGGAGCCGGAAGAAGACGTCTACTGGGGCACCGAAACCACCTGGCTCGGCGGCGACAAGCGCTACACCGGTGAGCGCGATCTCGAAAATCCGCTTGCAGCCGTGCAGATGGGCCTGATCTACGTGAATCCGGAAGGTCCGGAAGGCCGTCCCGATCCGCTCGCGGCGGCGAAGGATATTCGCGAGACCTTTGCCCGCATGGCGATGAACGACGAAGAGACCGTCGCCTTGATCGCAGGCGGCCACACCTTCGGCAAAACCCACGGCGCAGGCCCGGCCACGCATGTCGGACCCGAACCGGAAGCAGCCCCTATCGAAGAAATGGGCCTGGGTTGGAAAAACAGCTTCGGTACCGGCAAAGGCAGCGATGCCATCACCAGCGGCCTGGAAGTCACCTGGACCAGCTCGCCGACCAAGTGGAGCAACAACTTTTTCTGGAACCTGTTCGGCTACGAGTGGGAACTCACCAAGAGCCCCGCCGGTGCACATCAGTGGACCCCGAAAGGTGGCGCAGGCGCCGGTACGGTGCCGGATGCGCATGATCGCTCCAAGCGTCATGCGCCCTCGATGCTGACCACGGATCTCGCCCTGCGCTTCGATCCGGCGTACGAGAAAATTTCGCGGCGCTTTTTGGAAAATCCCGACGAATTCGCCGATGCGTTCGCGCGAGCGTGGTTCAAGCTTACCCATCGCGACATGGGCCCGCGTGCGCGCTACCTCGGCCCGGAAGTGCCTGCCGAAGCACTGATTTGGCAAGACCCAGTTCCTGCGGTCGATCACAAGCTGATCGACGAACAGGATGTTGCCGCCCTCAAAGCTAAGCTGCTGGCTTCCGGCCTCACCGTTTCGGAACTGGTTTCCACAGCCTGGGCTTCGGCCTCGACGTTCCGTGGCTCCGACAAACGCGGCGGCGCCAACGGTGCACGCATTCGCCTGGCTCCGCAGAAGGATTGGCAGGTCAATCAGCCTGAGCAACTGGCGAAGGTGCTCAACGCACTGGAAGGCATCCAGCAGGCGTTCAACAGCGCCCAGTCTGGCGGGAAGAAAGTGTCGCTTGCGGATCTGATCGTACTGGGTGGCTGCGCTGCCATCGAACAGGCAGCGAAAAACGCCGGTGTAAACATAACGGTTCCCTTTACACCGGGACGCACGGATGCCTCGCAAGAACAAACCGATGTTGAATCGTTCGCCGTGCTCGAACCGGTGGCGGATGGTTTCCGCAATTACCTCAAGGGGCCGTTCTCTGTTCCGGCCGAAGTGTTACTGGTCGACAAGGCGCAACTGCTCACGCTGACCGCGCCGGAGATGACGGTATTGATCGGTGGTATGCGCGCGCTGGATACCAACTTCGGGCACACACGCCATGGCATCTTCACCAAGCGCCCCGGAACCTTGACCAACGATTTCTTTGTAAACGTGCTGGATATGGGCACGACATGGAAGGCAGCATCACGCGCGCAAGATGTGTTTGAAGGACGCGATCGCGCGACCGGCGAACTCAAGTGGACGGCAACCCGCGTCGATCTTGTTTTCGGTTCCAACTCGCAGTTGCGCGCCTTGGCGGAGGTCTATGGAAGCGCGGATGCACAAGAGAAGTTTGTACACGACTTTGTGGCAATCTGGAACAAGGTGATGAACCTGGATCGTTTCGATCTGACGTAATCGCAAGTAGGCTGGGATGAAATCCCAGCCTATTTGCGCGTCCCGATGCTGGGGTTTCATCCCAGCCTACAAAAAAGCGCCGCAGCGTTTTCACGCTGCGGCGTTTCCGTCTGAAGTCAGGCGGCTACCGCTGGGAACGAAATCAACCTCAGGCCGCCATGCCCGAGAGCGTGTCAGGCAGTTCTACGTAAGGCGTAACGGCTGCAGCTACTACGGCCGGCGTGGGCACGCGTGCCGGCAAGCGTTCGGCGCGCACCAATTGATCGATGGACTGCTGCACTTCGCTCAAACCAAACGGCTTCTTGATGAAGTCATCGGCACCGAAGCGCTGCACGTAAAACTGCTCGGTAGCTTGCTGATTGCCGCTGATCATCACGATCGGAATGTGCTGTGTCAGCGGATCATGGCGTAGTGCACGCAGCACCGCGAAACCATTGATGCCCGGCAACACGATGTCCAGGAAAATCAGTTCCGGCTGCTCGGTCTTGGCCAGCTCCAGCGCGCTTTCGCCGTCGACGGCCTTCTGCACGCCATAGCCTTCCTGCTCGAGCATCTTGCCAAGTACGGCGCGAATGGTCGGCGAGTCGTCCACCACCAGCGTGCGCATATCCTTGGCGGCTTGTACAAAGTGCCTATGCTGCGTACTTTCCGGTGCGTGGCCGCCCAGCAACCGTTTGAAGAAATCGATACCGCTCATTGGCTTCCCCCTTGAATCGCTTATCGCGGCAACCTCTCCTGGGTTGCCTGCGTTGGCGAAAAGATCATCACGCAGATCGGCGGGGATTTCTGAGATGTGCTGCTCAGGGAAAATCCTTAAGCCGTCGCAGTTCTCGACGTTCCTGCTTGTTCGGCCGGCCCGGTGGGCGATTCAGACCCGCTCCACTCAGGCGGCGCAGTTCACGGGCCTGCTCGCGGGCAAGCCGGCTGGGCTCGGTTTCGCGGTAAAGCGTTTGGGCGATGCTCGCCGGCCCGCGCAGCTCGGCAAGCGCCAGGATTTCCAGCTCCAGCCGTTCCTCGCCACGTGTCAGGCGCACGGTGTCGCCCACATGCAAGGCCTTGGAAGGCTTGCAGCCAGCACCGTTCACATCGACCTTGCCGCCATCGATCGCCTGCTTGGCCAGGCTGCGCGTTTTATACATGCGTGCGGCCCATAGCCAGACGTCGGCACGGACTTCGGTAAGCGTTTCAGCGACTGCGTGTTTCATGATGGCATTATCGGCGTACGGCCTGGCGGATGCAGGGTAAATGGGAACGCCAGGGTGCCGGGGCAAGCCTGATTTGTTTGGGGAATCCGCATGTTGCTCTATTTGCTGGACCTGATTGGCGTGGCCGTGTTTGCAGTGAGCGGCGTGCTGGTAGCGGCGCACGCCGGCATGGATCTGCTCGGCGGTCTCGCGCTGGCCGCACTGACCGCGATCGGCGGCGGCACATTACGCGATGTGCTGCTCAATCGTCATCCGATTTTCTGGGTGAAGGATGCACGCTATCTGCTGGTGATTGTGATCACGGCCATGCTGACCATGATTTACCTCACCCTCTTTCCACCGCCCGGCCGAAGCTTTCTGATTGCGGATGCCTTGGGATTGGCGCTGTTTGCGATCAGCGGCGCGCAGATTGCGGAGGCGGCAGGATGGTCGTGGCTAGTCGTGGTGCTGATGGGAACCATGACCGGTACCGCTGGCGGCATGTTGCGTGACGTGATGAGCGCGCGGGTGCCGTTGATATTTCAGCAGGATCTTTATGCGACGGCGGCGATTGTCGGGATCGTCGCGTATGTGGTGTTGCAGAAGCTCGGCACGCCGCGAAATATCGCCGTGAGCGTGGGCGTAGTGGCAATTCTTTTGATGCGTCTGCTGGCAGTCGTATGGGGCATGCATTTACCACGCTTGCATCTTATCGCCGCATAACCTACGTGGTCTGGCTGCATAACCTCATGGCCGTCATGCTCGCGAAAGCAGGGATCCATTGGCTCTGATGCAAAAGCAAAGGTGGATTCCCGCTTTCGCGGGCATGACGGCCATGAGGGTTCGGATGATGTTGCCTCCTCTTACTCCATCCAAACGGGATGGAGTGCGATGTCATCAACCCAATAACACCCGATTCAAGCGCTGCACGAACGCCGCCGGATCAGCCAGCGGAGCACCTGCCGCAATCTCCGCCTGTTCTAGCAGCAGATTGGCGAGATCCTTTGCCTTGCCCTCATCGGTTTCCGTTTCCACCCGCTTGAGCAACGCATGCTGCGGATTGATTTCCAGCGTCGGCTTGCTGGAAGGCATGTCGTGGCCGGCTTCGCGCAACAGGCGCGCCAGATGCGGGGCCATTTCGTAGTCGGACAGAGCCAGGCAGGACGGAGAATCGGTCAGGCGGGCGGATACTTTCACGTCGCCCACGCGATCGCCGAGCAGATCCTTCAACTTCTTCAACAACGGCTCGGCCGCCTTGCTCGCTTCTTCCTGCTGCTTCTTCGCTTCTTCATCCAGCGGCAGCTCGCCCTTGGCGACGTTGCGCAGCTTCTTGCCGCTGTATTCGCTCAAGCTGCCCAGCATCCATTCGTCGATGCGATCGGACATCAGCAGCACTTCGACATCCTTGGCCTTGAAGGCTTCCAATTGCGGGCTGCCAGAGGCCGCGGCGTGGCTGTCGGCGGTGATGTACCAGATGGTGTCCTGGGCCACCGGCATGCGGCCGATGTAATCGTCCAGTGATACGTTCTGCGTGCTGCCTTCGCCCTTGGTGGACGCAAAGCGCAGCAACTTGGCGATGCGCTCGCGATTGGCGTGGTCTTCCACGATGCCTTCCTTGAGCGTATTGCCGAACGCCTTGTAGAAGGTGGTGAACTTCTCCGGTTCGTCCTTCGCGAGCTTTTCGATCAGGTCCAGCACGCGCTTTACGCAAGCAGCTTTGATGCGTTCCAACTGGCGGTTCTGCTGCAGAATTTCGCGGCTCACGTTGAGCGGAAGGTCATCCGCATCAACCACGCCACGCACGAAGCGCAGGTAGTTGGGCAGCAATTGCTCGGCCGCATCCATGATGAAGACGCGCTTGATGTAGAGCTTCAAACCTTTGCGCTCATCGCGGCCACCCATCATCAGCTCGAACGGCGGTTGCGAAGGAAGGTACAGCAGGGTGATGTAGCTCTGGTTGCCTTCGACGCGGTTGTGCGTCCAGGTCAGCGCATCGTTGAAATCGTGGCCGAGCGACTTGTAGAAGTTCTGGTATTCCTCGTCACTGATCTCGCTCTTGGGCTTGGTCCACAGCGCCGAGGCGGCGTTTACGGTTTCCCATTCGTCGGTGGGCTTGTCTTCCTTTTCCACCGGCAGGCGAATCGGGAAAGCGACGTGGTCGGAGTAGCGCGTAATCAGCGAACGCAGTTCCCAACGCTTGAGGAAATCATCCTCATCAGCCTTCAAGTGCAACACGATGGCGGTGCCGCGCTCGGGCAGCTCGATCTGTTCCAGCAAGTATTCGCCTTTGCCATCGCTCTCCCACTTCACGCCTTCACTGGCCGGCACGCCGGCACGGCGGCTGAGCACGGTGACCTTGTCGGCCACCACAAATGCCGAGTAAAAGCCCACGCCAAACTGGCCGATCAGGCGTGCGTCGCTTTTTTGCTCGGCACTCATCGCTTCCAGAAAACGGCGCGTGCCGGAGCTGGCGATGGTGCCCAGGTTGGCGACGATTTCATCGCGGCTCATGCCAACGCCATTGTCACGCACGGTGACGGTGCGCTTGTCGGCATCCCAACTTACGTCGATATGCAATTCGGCATCGCCAGAGAGCAGCTCGGGCTTGCCGATGGATTCGAAACGGAGCTTGTCGCAGGCATCCGATGCGTTGGAGATCAGCTCACGCAGGAAGATTTCTTTGTGCGAGTACAGCGAATGCGTCACCAGGTGCAGCACCTGAGCGACTTCGGCTTCGAATTTGCGGGTTTCGGCTGTGGTGGTCATGGTGTCGTTGAAGGTTGGTCAGGTTGCAAAGAAGGACAACGTTACCTCTCCTTGGGAGAGGAGTGGGTGAGGAAGGAAGGTTTAACCCCGGATTTCAACGAAACAACATGCTGAATCCGGCGGTGTCGCTAGATTCGCCCCCTTACCCTACCCTCTCCCCGGCGGGGAGAGGGGAAAACCCATTACATCATTTGCTTCTGCAGCGCCGCGATGCGCTCATCCAGCGGCGGGTGGCTCATGAACAGGCGTTGCAGCCCCTGCGCCAATGGACCGGAAATACCGAAGGCGGCCATCGTCTTGGGCAGGGTGCTTTCGCCATGATTGAGCTGCAGGCGCTGCAGCGCCGAGATCATGGCACCACGACCAGCCAGCTTGGCGCCAGCTGCATCGGCGCGAAATTCGCGCCAGCGCGAGAAGGCCATCACGATCATCGAGGCGAACAGGCCGAACACCAGCTGCAGCACCATCACCGAGACGAAGTACCCGATGCCGCCGCCTTCACGATTGTCGCGACCGTTGGAAAGCCAGCTATCGACCAGACGACCGACAATGCGCGCGGCGACGATCACCAACGTATTGAGCACGCCCTGGATCAGGGTAAGCGTGACCATGTCGCCGTTGGCGACGTGGCCGATCTCGTGCCCCAGTACGGCGCCAACCTGCTCGCGATCCATCTGTTGCAGAAGCCCGGAGCTCACCGCCACCAGCGCATGGTTCTTGCTCATGCCGGTGGCGAAAGCGTTCATTTCCGGGGCGTCGTAGATCGCGACCTCGGGCATGCCAATGCCGGCGTTCTGCGCATGGCGACGCACCGTGTCGACCAACCAGCGCTCAGCCTCGTTCTGGGGCTGCTCGATCACCCGTGCGCCGGTGGTCATCTTGGCCATCCACTTGGACATGGCCAGTGAAATGAAAGCGCCGCCCATACCGAAGACCGCGGCGTAGGCAAGCAGGCCGCCCATGCCGCCGTAGCCGCGCGCGGCCGCCCACTGATCGATGCCGAACAGGTGGCAGACGATGCTGAGCAGCAGCAGGACCGCGATATTAGTGAGAAGGAAAAGTGCGATGCGGCGCATAGTCGTCCCTAAAGTGTTCTTCCGAATGTTGGATGGTAACCAGCCCCGGAGATTCTGGCTAAGCCTCCGTTTTTCAAGAGTTAAGCGCCACAACCTGCTCCGCCGCCGACATGCCGGTCAGCTTTCGTAGAATGGCGCGATGCGCTATCGCGGACGCTTCGCCCCCTCTCCCACCGGTCTCTTGCACGCAGGCTCCCTGGTCGCCGCCGTGGGGAGCTGGCTGTGCGCGCGCCACGAGGGCGGACAGTGGCTGGTGCGGATGGAGGATATCGACCCGCCGCGTGAAGTAGCCGGTTCGGCTGCGGCGATCCTTGCCGCCCTGCCTGCGTTCGGCCTCCTGGCGGACGAACCCATCGTCTATCAATCTTCACGCCTCGCCGCTTATGAAACCGCCTTCGATCAATTGCGGCAGGCCGACCTGGTGTTTCCATGCTGGTGCAGCCGCAGCGACCTGGCGGCAGCGGGTGGCATTCATCGTGGCGGCCGCTGCATCGCCAAGCCCGATCCCCATCGCGAACCCGCCTGGCGCGTCCGGGTTCCGGATGAAACCATCCACTTCATTGATGAGCTGCAAGGCCCGCAGCAGCAAAACTTGCGCGAAAGCGTCGGCGACTTCGTGATCCGGCGCGTGGAAGGGTTCTATTCTTATCAGCTGGCCTGCGTGGTCGACGACGCCTGGCAAGGCATCACGCAGGTGGTGCGCGGTAACGACCTGCTTGATTCCACGCCGCGGCAGATCTGGCTGCAACGCTGCCTGGGTTTGCCGACCCCGCGTTACCTGCATCTGCCGCTGGTGCTGGACAGCGAAGGCCGCAAATTGTCGAAGTCGGAGCGCTCACGCGAGGTCGATCCCGCTGATCCGATGCCAAACCTGCGCCGCGCGCTCGCGTTTCTGGGTGCCATGCCTGAAGAAACGGCCATCCATCCATCCGATTTGCTGGACACGGCACTCAAGCATTTCGATCCGCATCGATTGACGCAATGCAGCGATCATCGTGCCGCTTAACCTTGTATAACGAACCGATGCGCAGCTTCGGCGTGCCGTCAAGAACTGCTATGCCTTCATGATGTCTGCGTATAACCTCAGAGGGTTCGCGCGCGTTGCGCGGTACTTCATTACGCAGACATTACAAGGAGAACAGGCATGACCCAGCGTACGGCTCTCGTCACAGGCGGCACTGGCGGCATTGGTACCGCGATCGTGCGCTACCTGGCCAAACAGGGACACAAAGTTGTCACGAACTACCGCGACGAAGCCAAAGCCGAGGCCTGGCACAAGGCCATGAAGCAGGATGGCATTGAAGTGACCTTGGTGCAGGGCGACGTTGCCGATCCGGTCTCGTGCGAAAACATGATCAGCGCCGTTCACCACAAGGTGGGCCCGGTGGAGATCCTGGTCAACAACGCCGGCATCACCCGCGACACCACCTTCCACAAGATGACCTATCAGCAGTGGATGGACGTGGTGAACACCAACCTCAACGCCTGCTTCAACGTCACCCGCCCGGTGATCGAGGACATGCGCACCCGCAAATGGGGCCGCATCGTGCAGATCAGCTCCATCAACGGCCAGAAGGGCCAGTACGGCCAGGCCAACTACGCGGCCGCAAAGGCCGGCATGCATGGTTTCACCATTTCGTTGGCGCAGGAAAATGCGCGCTTCGGCATTACCGTCAATACCGTCTCGCCAGGCTATGTGGCCACCGATATGGTGATGGCAGTACCGGAAGAAGTCCGCGAGAAGATCGTGGCGCAGATTCCCGTGGGCCGGCTCGGCAAGCCGGAAGAAATCGCGCATGCCGTGGCGTTCTTTACGACCGAAGATGCCAGCTGGATCACCGGCGCGAACCTGGCGATCAACGGCGGGCATTACATGGGGTGGTAACCCACCCTCACACCGACGGGAGGCGCAAGGCCTCCCGTCGCTCAAAGGGTGAAGCGCACGCCGAACATGGCCACGAACTGATGCGGCGTCGAAGACGGCGTACCGTTCTGTGAATCGCCGACCGACGCCACCGCATCGACGATCGCACTCATGCCATTGACCATGCCAAGCGTCTTGCCACCTGCCGTTTGATATCCCTGCACGGCATAGAACGCGACGTACTTGGACAACGTATACAGTTGCCCGGTGGAAAATTGATGGTAATGCGCCGGATCACGCACCCCGTTGCGTGCTTCCTCGGCGGTATAGCTGTAACCGCCTGCCAGCGTCAGCGATGGCGTCAGTGCGTAGGTGGAAATAAGACCCACCGTGTTGAACACCGCCGTCTCCTTGAAAAGCGACCTCGCCGCATCAGGCCGGTATTGCACATTCGAATAGTTGAGGCCAAGCATCCGCTTGCCGGAGGTATAGCGCGCCGCCGTGGCAAGAATGCGGGAGCTGTCCGCGGAATTGTAGCCACGGTTGATCGGGGCGTTATTGGCGTACGTGGCAATCGCCTTGCGTTCGGGAATGTTGTTGAGGCCGATGTATCCGGCCGACCACGAAAACATTTGATGGTCATAACGCACGGCCGCGCTCAAGGTACTCCCACGCGAAAAATGGCCGGTGGCACCTTCCATGCCGTATTGCACACCTGCTTGCCAGCCACCGAACTTGGGTAGCGTGTAAGTAAGCGAGTTGTTCAAGCGCAAGGTGGCGTCCATCGCATCGACATCGCCGGGATGAGCTCCGGTGGCGGCAGTCAGCGCCGGGGCCAGGCCGAGCGCTCCGGTGTAGTGGAAATAGGGCGTGTATTGGCGACCAAGACTAAGCGTGCCGTACTGTTCGTTCTTTACGCCGACAAATGCCTGGCGGTTGAACAAATAACCGGGCGTACCGAACTTCCCCGTGATGGCATCGAAACCGCTTTCGAGCCGGAACATTACCTGCGTATCAGCGCCGACATCCGCACTTCCGAGCAAGCCAATTCTGTTGGCGGTCAGGCTACCCTGGCTGGTATAGATGTTCGAGCGGCCACCTTGATTGCTCGAATAAGCCTTTGCCACGTCAAGCACGCCATAAAACGCGATTGACGTTTTTTCAGAAGGTTGAAACGCGACCTCCGCCGATACCTTCGGCGCCAGGGCCGCGAACGAAAATGCGATGCCGATACAAGCGGCCTTGATATGAAATCCTGAGCGATCCACTTTCATCCTTGTGTCCCGTGCGCAACGTGTCCAAAACATGTGAGCTGCCGCACCCATGCATGTCGCTTGCCATGGTTTGCGGCCAACTTGGCAATTAAAAAATCAAAGCGTCATCGTTGCCGCACCGGGCAAGGCGCCGCAGTCAGATTTGCGCATCACAAGATGTAGGAGGTTGATCGTTGCAGTGCTGCTTTGCGGCAGATGCCTCTGCGTAAACGTCAAAAATGAGACGAAAGATAAGTACGACTGCTTGGCTTATTCGTACTAATCAATATTCGCACCGAGCCGATGCAGCTATTCACGAAAACCATGCGCAGTACATGTGGCGTGACAAATGGTGCACCCCAATATTGACGCCACCGCAATGGCGAGATATAGAAAAAAGCCGCTCACGCGCCGCGGTCACCGACCGGTCAATAGCGACAAGGACAGCACTTATGGACAAACGCACATCATCGGCACAGCCTGCTCCACACTCATCATCCCCATCATCTGCCGCGGCAACAGGCACGATGGTGCCGACACGAAAGCGATTCGTGATCATGGCGCTGCTGTTTGTAACGGTCGTCATCAACTATCTCGACCGCAGCAATCTCTCGATCGCCGCTCCTGAATTATTTCGCGAACTGAACATCGACCCGGTGCATGCAGGGTTGGTGTTCTCGGCCTTCGGCTGGACGTATGCGCTCATGCAGGTTCCTGGCGGCTGGCTTGTCGATCGTGTTTCGCCGCGAGTGCTTTATGCCGCCGCACTTATCTTGTGGTCGGCCGCCACCGTATTTCTCGGATTTGCCGGATCGTTCGTTGCGTTGTTCGTGCTTCGCCTCGCCGTGGGCGCGCTGGAGGCACCGGCCTATCCGATCAACAACCGCGTGGTAACCACGTGGTTTCCCACGGGCGAACGCGCCACGGCAATTGGCTTCTACACATCAGGGCAATTTGTTGGCCTCGCCTTTCTTACACCCGTACTGGCATGGTTGCTGACCGCGATCGGCTGGCACATGGTATTCGTCGCCACCGGCCTTGCGGGCATTGTCTGGGGCGTGCTGTGGTACGCCATCTATCGCGAGCCGCGTGCCTTTCGTGGCGTCAATAAAGCGGAGATCGAGGTCATCCGCAGCGGCGGCGGTCTGGTTGATCTTGACGATACCAAGCCAGCGACCGAAACAAACCGCAACGCTTCGACCTGGCGCGATCTCGGCTTCGTCCTGAGCCGACGCAAGCTGTGGGGAATCTACATCGGTCAGTTTGCGGTCAACTCCACGCTCTGGTTCTTTCTCACCTGGTTTCCGACCTATCTGGTGAAATATCGCGGGATGGACTTCATCAAGTCCGGCTTTCTAGCGTCACTGCCGTTCCTGGCCGCATTCGTCGGTGTGCTGAGTTCGGGGTTGCTGTCGGATTGGCTGATCCGCAAAGGCGTTTCACAGGGCGCCGCGCGCAAGCTGCCGATTATTTCAGGCTTGCTTATCTCCGCATCCATCATCGGCGCCAACTATGCGCAGTCGACCGAATGGGTCATCGTCTTCATGTCGATTGCATTTTTTGGCAACGGCTTTGCGTCCATTACTTGGTCGCTCGTGTCCGGACTTGCCCCTGCGCGACTGATCGGACTGACGGGTGGCGTGTTCAACCTGATCGGCAATCTGGCGGCGGTAGTCACGCCGCTAGTGATTGGCTTTCTCGTGACTGGCGCGGATTTTTCGAGAGCCATCACGTATATCGCGGCGATGGCGGTGCTTGGCACCTTGTCGTATGTATTGCTGGTTGGAAAGGTTGAGCGCTTGGATGGGTAGGCTCAACATCAGGCAGGGTGCTGTACACCCCGCCTGATGCTAGCAAAGGAATGTTCGCTATCTCGATTCTAGGATGTTCGAGTCCGCAAGCGGCACGGACATTTCGTTTCTGAAAATATTTAGAGGATCCCACCTGAGTTTTGTATTCCTCAGTCTCGCTTCAATTCCATCATCAGGAAAATAGATTTTTCGCCACTCTGGATTTTTCCCCTGGTCCGGCAGGCCTTGATGATAGGTCATATCGAGGTCGGGGTAGTTCAGATAACATCCTTCAAAATTTTCATCAAGCGGGATGCCACCAGATTCAGCGAACGCACTCAAGAATAAATTGCGTATCCACTTTGCATGCTCCTCATCTGACTTTTCGTCCGCTTCCGTCCAATAGGTCTGCGGTTGCCACTTCAGCACTGATGCCCTTTGCGCGACGGCGCTGTTTCGTCGAATCTCCTCACTTGCCTTATTGATCTGACCGCCGTAGGACTGAATCTGTATCAGGCTTTGAGTCTGGTAGTTTTCAGGGTCGTTGCTCGTGAGCGCGTCCCAGATACCGTCGATGACAGTATCCGTGAAATCGCCTTTCTGATAAGCCGACTTGTATCGGCCGCGTTGATTGGGGCCAGAACCATTGACCAGTTGGGTGAAGGGCAGCCAGTCCATGGTTCTGGTGATCTTCAGTGCATCGCCGATGTCGGAGATACGACGTCCTGCTGGATCGATGCCACGCGGAATGTGATAGACCTCCGGTGGCGTCAACAACTCCCTCGCATCAGGGATGACTCGCAACATGGTTTGGACGAAATCAATGAATGGCTCCCGATCATCGGCCCCTCCATGCTGGTCGACGTAATGAATGCCCAAAGTATGAGGACCTGAATTGCGATGCCGTAATTCCAACTTTGTGGCTAAGCCCCACGTTTTGCTGTCGGCTTGGCTAACATGAAACCAGCCGTAATAAGCCTTTAGCAAATTGCCGAGGTCCTCTCGAGATAGCTGAAACTCCAAGGGCAGCCAAAGAACTTCTCGCGGCGCATCGGGCAGCTCCTTGAAATAATAGCTCGTGATAATGCCAAACTGGCCTCCGCCAGCACCACAACAGGCCGCAAATAAGTCCAATTCGAAGTCAAACGCGCTTTCACGTGAGACATGGAAAGGGCGCAATTCGGTGCCATCGCTATTGGGTACCAAAATATCCACACCAGCCAACCAATCACACGTGAGTCCATGCATGCGGGATAGAAAACCATATCCACCGCCACATATGTGCCCGCCCGCGCCTACTGAGTAACACGATCCTCCAGGAATGGTTTTTCCTGTTTCTTTGTAGAGCGCCGTATAGCCATCCCAGTTCTGATTACCCGCAGCAACACGAAATTTATACCTGAAATTGCTATCAAAGATGGGAGCCAACTCTCCATCTTCGTCATAGTCCATGCCGGTCATCAGACCGATATCCAGGATCGACAAAACTTCGTCAGCATCATTCGGCATGCGGTTGGAAACAAAGCCTTCGTAGCAATGACCACCACTACGAACAGTTATTCGTCCTCCGCGAATCTTAAGTGCATCTTTAGCGGCGTCCATGATCTCGGACTCCGTGCGGCATATATAAATGAAACTCGCCCCGTTCGGAGAGGACTCACCCTCGACGTTATTAATGGGCCAGCGCAGGTTGAAACCTTTTTGCAAGGTGACATGACGCGGATCATTGCGACCTATCTTGATGTAAGCCATCTGCTTCTCTCCTTAGACGATGAGCTTTGCTTTATCCGAAACCCCTTACGTTCCGGATCACCCTTACAACGCACACAAGCCATCCTGCCTGGACGCCGCCGGCTAATCGAAAACTCACTATGACGCTTACGTTCTTGACGCTGGCAGGACTCACATCCTCAGCTCGCCGGCGCACAGACATGCCATCCGGCCTTACGGTGCCGCCATGTGGACTCGCGACACGGTATATCGACTACTTATTGACAATCGTAGATACGGCGTTGCGAAAACTATGTCAAAAGCATCACATGACACGTGATGTGCATCGCAATAAGCCTTAGGCCTTGGAGGCACGCGCAACAACAACCGTTTTCAAACCCTCTCCAGCAGCTTTTCCATCACCTTCCCCACCGCTGCAAACGCAAACGCACCGGTCACATGCGTCGCTGCACCTAGACCGCCACCGCAGGCAAGATTCAACGAATCACCACCGGGTGGACGCGTGCCGCACACCGTGCCATCCGGCTGCGGGTACTGTACGTTCTGCAGCGAGTACACCGCCGACACGCCAAAGTAGCGATCCGGATTGCGCGGAAAGCCGAAATCCTGCCGGAGTTTTTTGCGGATCAGGCTGAACATGGCATCGTGTTCGGTGCGCGAGAGATCGCGCACGCGTATCTGGGTGGGATCAGTGCGGCCACCTGCGGAACCCACCGTCACCATCGGCAGCTTGCGGCGGCGGCACCAGGCGATGGCCTCCAACTTCACGCGGAATGCATCGCAGGCATCCAGCACCACGTCGTAACCGCGATCCAGAAGTTCATCCAGTGTGGCAGGCGTGAGAAACCGTTCGATCGCTTCAAGACGAATCGCTGGATTGATGGCATGCGCGCGCGCGGCGATCACGCCTACTTTCGGCTTGCCATACTCGCCATCCAGCGCATGCAACTGGCGATTGGTATTGGACACGCACACTTCGTCGGCATCGATCAGCGTGAGCCTGCCCACGCCGGATCGCGCCAACGCCTCGGCCGCCCAGGAGCCGACACCGCCGATGCCGATCACGCAAACGTGTCTTTGGGCCAGCTTCGCCACACTGCCGGCACCATACAGGCGCTCAACGCCATCAAAGCGCTCGGAAGGATAAGCACCGCTCATGGGCAGCCACCGGCCGCCGTGTCAGGAACGCAAGGGTTCACGCTGATACCTGGCTTAAAAGGACCGGCTTATTTTAACCGGGACGAGGGATGCTCTGATCTATTCCATGCACCCGTCACCACACTGTATGCGCGCCTCGGTTTGCACCGGCGGTGAAGGCATACGGGTGGTATGTCGAGACGGCGGGGCGAAGCGAGGCGCGCATACAGTGTGGCCCCCACAGGTTGAATCAAAACGACGGGGTGGCGTCCAGAAGGCCCGCAGGCTGCGCCGCGCAGCTTGGCAAGACGGCCAGTCTTCCCGGCGCCGCGCAGCACACCCTGCGGGCCTTCTGGACGTCATGCCGGGTGCATGGAATAGATCGGAGCATCCCTTGGGGAGCATAAAGCGGATTCGGGTATCCTCCCGAGCCACCATCTTCGGAGAGGACAAGCAATGCGTGCAGCGCTTCTGATCGTGCTGGGCCTGGGGATCGGCATCCTTGGTACCGTCTTTACCATGCGCGCATTAAGCGAGCGCAACCCCTTTCCGGAGGCATTGATGGTGACCATGGGTTTTCATCGCCACCAGTTGCAACAGGCGGTAAAAGGCCAGCACTGCGACGCAACGGCGAATCTTGCCGAGTTGCAGCACATGCAGATGATTGCCACGGATATCCCCGCCGCCTTTCCGGATGCGCCGCAACCCTTCAAGGATCTGGCGGGTAAACTGCACACTGCCTTGCAAACGGCTGCGCAATCGGCACCCGCGGATTGCCCTGCGCTGGCCGCAGCGCTCAAGCCGGTGGATGAGGTTTGCCAGCAGTGCCATCAGCAATATCGCTGACGTAGATTGGGGTGAGCGGAACGCGAACCCCAACATCCCGGAGGCTTGCAGGCCATGTTGGGGTTCGGCTACGCCTCACCCCAACCTACACGAGCCTAGTTCGCCTCGCTTTCGTCTGGCGCCGGGAACATCAGGATAGTGATTTCCTTGCCTTGCTGAATTTCCACCACCGGTGTTCCGAGCGCGGCGATGCGATTTTTGAATTCCGTCAGATCTTCGCGCTGACCGAGTGCCGATCGTCCACTGACTGCCCAAACACGACTACCTTGCCGCCACCGCGCCAGGGCTTCGTTGAGTTTCGACGTCACCATGGCGGTCGCATCGAGCGGCAGTTCGCCCTTCGGCTTCAGTGTCGAAAGCATGGTGGGTGCGTTGGGATCGGCGGTGAATACGGTATCGCCAGGCCGCACGTTGGCCGTTAGCGTAGCCGCCGCCATATCCCAGCGCGGCTTGGTTTCCATGCGATAGACCGGGCCCAGGTTCACCGCGCTCAGCAGGAACAGCAACGCGGTAGACATGAATAAGATACGGCGTGGCAGCAGATCGGCGCCCAGACCCGCCAGCACGAAGAACGGTGCAGCGCCCCACAGGACATAGCGCGGCAGTAGCACGGATTTGAACAAGGAGACGGTCAGCAAGAGCAGCGGAAGCACCAGCATGCTCAGCAACAACACGCGCCCTTCCAACCGCTTGTGCATACGAAACACGCCGGCGCATCCGGCCAGCGCCACCATCGGGCCAAGCACCGGCACTGCGGTATGCATCAGATCGAACTTGATCACTGCCAGCATGCGCATCAGATAGACGCTGCCCGCCACCACCCACATGTGCTGCCAGCTCAACTGGGGAATCCAGTCGAATTTGTGCAACATCTGGCCGTCGCTGAATGCGAAGACTGCGACGTAAAACGGCGCGGTGCAGCCGATGATTACCGCGTTGCTCCACAGCCAATAACGACCGAACGTGGCGCGCGTTTGCGAAGATGACGCAAGGCTGCGCCAGATCAGCCACAACGAAAGATTGGAAGCCATCAGCCACGGCACGGCACCGCCAAGCACATCCAATGCTGCAATGGTGCCAAACACGTAGGCGGCCCATCCCATTCGTTCGGCATCTACGCAGTGCAAGTCGAGAGCCGAACGAGCCGGATTTTTCGCAAGCCGCAGCAAACCCCATAGCGCAATCGCTATCAGCAAAGTCACCAGCGTATAAGAACGCGCTTCCTGTCCGTACTGCACTTGCAATGGTGACAGCGCCATCAACAAGCCGCTGACGATACCCGCGTTACGGCTGCCGATGCTGGAGGCAATGACGTACACCATGCCCACCGACATCGCACCGAACAGCGCGGACGGAACACGCACCCACGCATCGCCTGGACCAAAGAACCACGACAGCACCCGCAACAGCAGGAAATAGGTGGGCATGTGCCGATTGCCAAAACTATCAGCAACCAGTCCGCTCAGGTCCAGGTGCACGCGCTGCAGCGTCAACACCTCGTCAAGCCATAGCGTTTGATGGTCGATGCGAAACAGACGCGCCACTAAACTCAACGTTACGAGCGCCAGCAACCAGAATCGGTCTGCCCGCATCATGGGCGCAGCTCGGCTATCCGATGCACGAGGGCGATACGGTGCCGCCGCGGGTATCGCAGGAGTAATGATCTCGTTCATGCACTGACTATCCGTGATCGAACCTGGCATAGGACAAGGAATCTAACGCGCTCCCTATCCACAGGTTGTCGCGCGCATATGACAGTTTGGTCCGCATTCAGCCGAAAAAACTTGCAGCCGTGACTTCCGGCACGGACAAGGTGATGAATGGTGCTTGCACGCTCGCTCGCAAGCTTGTCCTTACCCCTTCGCCAACATTTTCGTAAAGCTTGCGCGAAGCCTACGCCGTTAAATTTTCACTCGTCCACACCACACGTCCCAGTACATCACCCAATCACCCATCAAGCTGTACAGCGGGTGGCGAAACGTCGCCGGCCGGTTCTTCTCGAACACGAAGTGGCCAATCCATGCGAACCCATAACCCACCACCGGCACCAGCCACAGCCATGCCAGCCGGCCTGAGGCAAACGCAAACCCGATGATCAGCAGCACCAGCGAACTGCCGATGAAATGCAGCCGTCGGCAACGCCGATCGCGATGTTCATTGAGGTAGTAGGGATAAAAGTCACGAAAGCTGGCGAACGCGGACATGGCGCCTCCATTGCACTTATGCCAAGGAGCGTAATCCCGGCACCTCATGCATGCACGCTGCACGACATCAAGCTGGCAGCGGAATGAATTCCTCTTGGTCGCCGGCCACCTTGCCGAACCGCTGGCCTGCCCAGTCCGCCTTGGCCTGCTCGATGCGCTCGAGCGAACTCGACACGAAGTTCCACCACAGATGCCGTTCGCCATCCAGCGGCGCGCCACCAAACAACATCAGGCGGCTGGCCGTTTTTGCCTTGAGGGTGGGTGCCGAAGCCCCGGCCTGCACGGCCATTTGCACTGACGCGATATCGAGATCACCCCAGCTGACTTCGCCGTCAACGACGTGCACGCCGCGCTCGGCGTGGTCCTCCGGCAGCGCGATTTCCGCACCTGCATCGAGTTTGGCCTCCATGAAAAACATCGGCGCAAACACTTTCACCGGCGAGGCGCTGCCGTACGCTGTCCCGGCGATCAGCACCAGTTCCGCGCCGGGCTGGCGAATGCGGGGCAGGCTGTCGGCATCGTGGTGATGAAACTCGGGCGCTGTCTCCTCATGCTCACGCGGCAACGCCACCCAGACCTGAATGCCATGCATGCGTTGGCCGGTACGGCGCGCATCTGGTGGTGTGCGTTCCGAATGGGTGATACCGCGTCCGGCCGTCATCCAGTTCACCGCACCCGGTGTGATGTCCGCGAGGCTGCCGACGCTGTCGCGATGACGAATGCTGCCTTCGAACAACCACGTCACCGTGGCCAGGCCGATATGCGGATGCGGCCGCACGTCCATGCCTTTGCCGGGCGCGAAATCCGCCGGCCCCATGTGGTCGTAGAACACGAAGGGGCCAACGTGGCGCGCAGCAAGCACCGGTAGCAGGCGCCGCACGGTGAAACCGTCGCCAAGGTCGTGCAGGCGGCTTTTATCGATCAGAGTCGGGACAATATGCACGCGCGGATTCCGGTTACCAGGCGCGTTGATATTGCACCGGCGGCGTGATGGTTGCACCCAATTCCTGCGCGGCGCGACGCGGAAAATAAGGGTCACGCAGGCTCGCACGTGCAATCAGCACTACATCGGCGGCACCGCCGGCGATGATGCCGTCGGCCTGCGCGGGTTCGGTAATCAGGCCGACCGCACCGGTAGCGATACCGGCCTCCTGTCGAATCCGTGCGGCAAACGGCACCTGGTAACCCGGACCCAGCGGAATCTTGACGTGCGGCACCAAGCCACCGCTGGACACGTCGACCAGATCCACGCCCAGTCCGGAAAGCTCGCGCGCCAGTCGTACGCTCTCGTCGATGTTCCAGCCGTGATCGGCCCAGTCGGTGGCCGAAATGCGCAGCCAGAGCGGCAGGTTATCCGGCCAGACTTCCCGCACTGCCGTGATGACTTCGCGCACCAGGCGCGTGCGGTTCTCGAAACTGCCGCCGTATTCGTCGATGCGATGGTTGCTCAGCGGCGACAGAAATTGATGCAGCAGGTATCCATGCGCGCCATGCAGCTCGATGAGCTTGAAACCGGCGTCCTTCGCGCGCACGGCAGCAGCACGGAAATCCGCCACGACCTTGCGGATGCCGTCGATATCCAACGCTTGCGGCACATGCCAGTCGTGATCAAACGGAATGGCGGAAGGCGCCACGGTCTGCCATGCACCTTGCGCTGCCGGTAGCGATCCACCGCCTTCCCACGGCCGCCACGCGCTGGCCTTGCGCCCGGCATGCGCCAATTGCACGCCAGGCACGGCACCGTGCTCCGTCATGAAAGCAACGATCGGGCGCCATGCTTCAAGCTGTGCATCGTTCCAGATGCCGGTGTCGTGCGCGGAAATGCGCCCCTCTGGCGAGACCGCCGTCGCTTCCGTGATCACCGCACCGGCGCCGCCCACAGCACGGCTACCCAGATGCACCATGTGCCACGCGTTCGGCACACCATCTTGTGCTGAGTATTCGCACATCGGCGATACCACGATGCGGTTGCGCAAGATCTGGCTTCGTTGGGCATAAGGTTCGAACAGCTTCATCGCGGTACCGTCATGGCAAATGAAAGCAGCTACATGGCGGCGATCGAAAGCTGATCAAGTGCGATTGTCCGACTGCATCCATGCCGCCCATTGCGCGGCGATGGCCAGCGGCACTTTCATCCAACTGAAATGATCCGCCGGTCGGCCCACCAGCTGGCTGGGATCGATGATGCCCGTACGCTTCGGCGCGTGCGGCATCTTATCCAGCAACCACGCCAAGGAACGCGATGGCGCAAGCCAGTCGTCGCGCAGTTGCAGCGCCAATACCGGCGACTCTACTGCCGCCAGCTGTTGCTCGATATCCACTGCCAAACCGTACGCGGCGTAGCGTCCGGTGCGTCCGCTGCGTGACCAGTCCGCGATGACACCACGCGCCTCGTTCCCGCCAAAGCCCAGCTTGCGTCCCGGCAGATAACCCAGCAACTGCGACAACGGCGCAGCTAGCGCCAGCGCGAGGTAGATCAACGGCGCATAGGCAAACGTGCGCCAATAGGGCGAACCGCTCGCCACCAGCAAAATGCCGGCAACATCCTGGCGATGCAGGCCGGCATAAAGGCACGCCAGCTGTCCGCCAAGGCTGTGGCCGCCCATCCAAGCTGTCGCCTCGGGCCAGTGCGTTCTCGCTTCGAGCACACCGGCCTCGAGATCCACTTCAAGCAATTGTCGATAACCCCAATCATGCTTGCGGCCTGCCCGGCAATGGCTAGAACCGATACCGCGCCATTCGTGCAAAGCGACTGCTATGCCATGGGCAGCGAACGCCTCCGCCAGCGGCAGATAATGCTTGGCCGCCACGCCCATCGCGGGTAGCCAATAAACCCAATGCGCGGCAAGCCCCGCCGGTTGCACGCAAATCAGTTCGCTACGCACGCCATCGGCCGCGATAACCGGCACGGTAAAGGTCGATGCGGCGCGCATGGAAGACGGTTCAAGAAACGTTGACATCGGCACAGCTTACCTAGCTGCGGCAAAACAAAAAGGCCGACCCCCAAGGCCGGCCTTCGAGTCATGGCGTCAATGACTCATGCTTTGCTGACTTCATCCGCTTGCAATCCCTTTTGCCCCTGCACCACTTTGAACTCGACTTTTTCGCCTTCCTTGAGGCTTTTGAAGCCGTCACCCTTGATGGCGCGGAAATGCACGAAAACGTCCGGGCCATTATCTCGGCTGATAAAACCGAAGCCCTTGGCGTCGTTGAACCATTTCACTTTGCCCGTTTCACGTTGATCCGACATAACTCACTCCGTTGCGAACACCGACTTTGCAAAGACCAGTCGACCCACCCGAGCCGACGGCTTACTGGGAATGCTTCAGATCGGGTGGAACCATGCGGATGAATCGCCGCCGAACGCGCCTTACCAAGCAACCACAGTAGTCACAGGATAATCAGTCTTGTGAAACGAAGTGTGATGGAAAATTCACGCGAAATTCGCCTGAAAAACGAAAAAACCAGGCAAAAAGCCTGGCTTTTTCACGACACCTTAATACTGTTTTTCAGACCGCTTCCACTTCCTCCGCCTGCAGGCCTTTAGGCCCTTGCTTCGCTACAAACTTAACCTTCTGGCCTTCCTTGAGGGAGCGGAATCCATTGCCCTTGATGGACTTGAAATGCACGAACAGGTCACCGCCTTTGTCGCTGCTGATGAACCCGTATCCCTTCGCATCGTTGAACCACTTGACTGTGCCTGTTGCTTCGTCCGACATGACTAACCCCATCCGTTTCTAGCGCTAACCCATTAGAACCGCGACCCACCCGAGTCGCGTCCACTGGACAATGCCGATAATCTTTCGTGCGCGCGGCGCAAAACCGTTATCAAACACGTTTTTTCGGCCAGCCAGCGAGCACAGCATAGTGATTTTTGTGAATCCATATGTGATGGAAAATTCACGCGCTGAATCACATTCAATAATCGCAGCTATACGAAAAAACAAAAAAGCCGGGCATTAAGCCCGGCTTTCTTTTAATCGATTTATCTCGATTAGGCGATTAGGCCGACTGCACTTCATCGGCCTGCAGACCCTTCTGGCCCTGCACTACCTTGAAGCTGACTTTCTGGCCTTCCTGCAGGCTCTTGAAGCCGTTGCCCTGGATGGCACGAAAGTGCACGAAAACATCCGGGCCGTTGTCGCGGCTGATGAAGCCGAAACCTTTGGCATCGTTGAACCATTTGACGGTACCGATCTGACGATCAGACATGTTGCTTACTCCACACTCAAGTTTTCAAAAAGACTCGACCGCCAGACGTTGGCGGTCTACTTACTGGTGTGCAAAGGAAAACCCAAGGGGTGAGCGATGAGGCAGATCGTAAATCAGCTGCACCGGGTCACGTGACTCTGGTGACCTAAGGCAAACTCAGTGGGTGCATCATACCCGTATTGATCGCCACAAGCGAATGCACGTTCAGGAAGCATCCGTTTGGCGAAGCTGTATGCTTGGCGCCCGGATTGTGATGGTTTTGTGATGACACCCATGAAACAACGTAATGCAGTGATTTCTGACCGTTTTCTCGGCATTGGCATGCTGGCTGCGACGGGGTTGTTGGTGGCCGGATGCGGCCAGGGGGTGCGCAAACCGCTTCCCACGCCTCCTCCGCAAAAAGTCGCGCTCACCGGCATTCCCGCCTGCGATAGCTACCTGGACAGCTATCTTGCCTGCCACCGTGCAGCCGGCACATATGCCGCCGACACTCTGCAAACGCACTACCAGGCAATGCGCGACACGCTATCGCAGGAAGCCAACGATCCGGCCGTGCGTCCTTACCTGGCCAACCGCTGCATCGGGCTTGCCCAGCAACTGCAGGCAAGCCTGCAGGGTCGCGCCTGCACACCCTCAAGCGCGCCCAATACCGCCTCTATTCCGCTGCGCTGACCGTCAAGGCCAATACGCGCGCAATGCCGGTCCCAGCGATGCCGGTCGGCATCGCCCAAGCCGCACTTCGGGCGTGCCGTGCCACGCCGCGGTAGCAGCAATCGCCGCAGCCACGTCGGCAAGCAGGCGATCCGTTGGCGCCACGCCCTCCTCAAGAAACAGCGCCTTGATCTCGAATACGCCATCCGCACGGTGCGCCTTGGCATCAAGGCGCCCGATCAGGCGGCCGCGATGCAGGATCGGCAGCACGTAATAGCCATAGCGCCGCTTTGCCGCTGGCACATAGCATTCGATGGTGTAGTCGAAATCAAACATGGCGCGTACCCGCGCACGATCCCATACCAGCGGATCGAAAGGCGACAACAAAGCGGTGTGTGTGGCGCGCAGATGCCCTGCATACGCGCTATCGAGCAAGGCGGCATGGTCGCGATGCACATAGGCAGCGCTGTCCCAGCCTGCTACCTGCACGCGCAACAAATCGCCTGAGCTGACCCATGGCGCAAGCTCTTTCTCATCTACCGCAGGCTTGAGCCGGAAATAGTCGGCAATCCACCGCGCCTGCGTGATACCCAGCGCACGCACACTGTCGAGAATGAAATGCCGCCGCAACTCGCTCATTGGGCGGCTCAGCAATGCGTCGTCAAAGGGCGGATCGAGCTTGGCGAGCACGCGCTCGGCCAGATCATAAACACGCTGGAAACGCTCACGGCGCGTCACCATCAACTCGCCCGAGGCAAACCACGCTTCCAGCCAGCGTTTCTCCGGTTTCCATTCCCACCAGCCCGAGGCGGCGCGTTCGGCACGCTCAAAATCGGACGCGCGCACTGCGCCGGTGCTGCGTACGCGCTCAAGCAAGGCATGCATTTCCTGGAGATTGGCATCGCGCATGCGCGCGGCATGCTTGTCCGCCCAATGGCTGCTTTGCGCCTGCGCGCGCCATGCGCGATGAAAACCGATATCCGCGGCCGTGACGAAACAGGCTTCGTGTGCCCAGCATTCGGCAATGCGCCCAGCTTCCAGCGCCTCTTCCAACCACGCTTGTGGATAGGCGCCGAGACGCGCATAGAGAACCAGGTAAGGGCTGCGTGCGACGACGTGGATGCTGTCGATCTGCAACAGGCGCATGCGCTGGATAGCCGCGATCAGATCGTCACGTCGAGCGCGGCGTTTGGGCGCTTGCAGCAACCCTTGTGCCGCCAATTGCAACGCACGGGCCTGTGAGAGTGTTAGAGCTTTACTGCTCGATAAAAGTTCGCGCAACGCGGGCCTGCCTTCACTAAATGGAGACATCAATATTCTGCTTGGATTTACGCCCTTATTGCTAATTTGGGTATCAAGCTTGGCGGATCAGGTGACGCACGGCCACCTCGCGCAAGCGCTGCAAGGAGCCATTCTATGAAAACCCACATCCCCACCCTTATCGCCATCCTCGGCACCGGCCTGCTTGCTGCAGGCATGGCATCGGCGCAAACGCAGAGCCAGCCGATGCAGCAACCCACGACATCTCCCACGCAAAGCACCAGCAACACCGGCGTCAACAATGCAGCGGCCAGTACCAGCAGCAATGGCACGAGCAGTTCCACGTTCAACACGGCCAAGGGCCAAGTGACCATCAACTCCACGATGGGCTCGGCACCTTCCACCGCCTCCCCGCCATCGTTTGAGCAACTGGCCAACGGCAAGAAGTACATCAGCAAAGATGACGCCAATGCGTATCCTCCATTGGCCAATGATTTCGAATACGCCGCCCACAACGGCAGCCGCATCAGCAAGACGCAATACGAGAACTGGGTGAAGAACCTGAATTAGGCAAGGCGGCGGTTTTTCATCTGCGCCGGTCGTCATGCGACGGCCGGCGTTTTTATTGCGTCGATAGATGGCTAGACTTGCCGGGACCGCGCCGGGAGCGGCGTCTTGAGGAGTTGGCATGAAACCTTGGTCCGGCTTTCTGCTGATCGGCCTGAGCGCCATCGTGACGGTGGCACCGCTGCACGCCCAAAACGTCGCCCCCGTCGATGTCCAAGCATGCACGGGTATCAAGAACGACGCACAACGGCTTGCCTGCTATGACCGTGCAGCCGGACGCACCCAGATGCCCACGGCGCAAAAGCGCGTCGAGCCTGCCGCAACACCCGAATCCAGATTGTTCCATTCCGAACACGAGGTGGCCGCGGCGCCGGAGAATGCACCCGCACCGCTTTCGCTGCTCGATAGCCGCTGGGAGCTTTCGCCGCAGAGCAAGCTGGGCACGTTCAACTTGCGTGGCTACAAACCGATCTACGTACTGCCGCTGTTCGCCACCACGCACCAGAACAACCTTCCCTACAGCCCCAATCCCCTCAACGCGGTGCATACGCCGCTGGGCATGCAGAGCGTCGAAGGCAAGTTTCAACTGAGCGTAAAGACCAAGATCTGGCAAGGCGTGTTCGGCGATGCCGGCGATTTGTGGGTGGGCTACACGCAGGATTCGTATTGGCAGGTCTACAACGCCAGAATCTCGCGTCCGTTCCGCGAAACGGATTACGAGCCGGAAGCCATGCTCGTGTTCAATACCGACTATCACCTGTTCGGCTGGAACGGACGGCTCTTGGGCATTGGTCTTGATCATCAATCCAACGGACAATCCGATCCGCAATCGCGCAGCTGGAATCGCGTGATGGGGCAGATCGGCTTTGAGCGCGCGAACTGGACGATCATGTTCCGTCCCTGGTGGCGCATTCCCGAAACCGGCAAGGACGACAACAATCCGGATATCAGCAATTACATGGGTCGTGCGGATATGCAGATCATCCACGAGTGGGATGGCCAGGAATTCACTCTGCTGCTCCGCGACTCACTGCGCGGAGGCAGCCGCCAGCATGGTGCAGGACGCTTTACCTGGAGCTTCCCGTTGGCCGGCAACCTGCGCGGCTATATGGAGTTCTTCAAGGGTTATGGCGAGAACATTCTCGACTACAACCATAACGCCACGTATCTGGGTGTTGGCATTTCGCTGTTGGATTGGTATTGAGGCTTGCACGCCAGCCGTAGGTCCTGACGCTTGCGTACAAAGCCTTTCAGCGCCACCAGCTTTTCTTGGTTCCGGTAAGTATCTTCAACATCTGGCCGCGTGCCAGTCGCCCTATCGGGCCAAACGCAGCATCGCGCCATAGCGCCAGCGCGTTGCGCTCCGATTGAAACAACGGCGTCAGCCATCGGCTGAGTCGCTGATACACCGACAAATGCGCACGCCGATGCTGTGCATACGCCTGCAATGCCTCATCGACGTGAGAACTCGCAGCCAGTGTGTACGCCAACGCTTCGGCATCAAGCAATGCCATGTTCACGCCTTGCCCAAGCTGAGGACTCATCGCGTGCGCGGCGTCACCCATGAATACGATGCGGCCATGTACCGGCGCATGCATCACCACGTCGCGATAGCGTGCGCGATTGAGCTGTTGCGGTGAGTCGATGCCTTTCAGCAGCGCTGATGCTTCCGGCCAGATCACGGCGACGCGTTCGCGCAGATGTTCGAAGGCTTGTTCGTCGAACATATCGACTCGATCACCAGGCGCACTGAAATAGAACGTCAGCCAGCGTCCTGCGTGATCCACGCGGCGGCCGACGGGCAGCAAGCCGATCATCTCTCGCGTACCTGCGTAACGCTGCCGCAATTCGTCCGGATACGGCCAGTCGTCACCCGGCACGAGGCACCATAGTGCGCCCCACGGATACAGGGTTTCGCGTTGGATCAGGTTCGGCACATGGCGGCGCAAGCGCGAATGGGCGCCATCGGCCACGACGATCAGATCGAACGGGCCATGGCACGTGCCTTCCGTATCAAACAGGCTATGCCCATCGTCCGCGATGCGCTCGATGCATACGCCGGTGCGCACCGCCTGGGCATCCGGATAAGCATCGCGCAGCACGTTGAAGAGGCTGCCGCGCGTCATGCCCAGGCCGAAGCTGTCGGCAGCATGGTGCGCATAGCGCATGTCCATCACCATGCGACCGCGCTGGTTGCAGCCGTGCAGGCGTTCGATGCGTTGCCCTTGCGCCAGCGCCGCCTCGTGCAGCCCCAGGCGGGCGAGCACACCCAGACCGGTCGGTTGCAGCAGAAAGCCGGCGCCGACGGGTCGCAGCACCGGCGCCTGCTCGAACACCGCCAGCACATGGCCTTGTGCGTGCAGCATGATCGCTGCCGCCTGACCGGCGGTGCCGTAGCCGACAATGGCAATGCGCAAGCGTCCTTGCATGCTTTGGCGTCCCCCGCGCCGGATTTCCTTAGGTGATCAGCTTGCGTAGCTTAGTGATGGTGGCCACCCGGGCCGTGCACGTGTCCGTGCGAAAGTTCTTCTTCGCTGGCGGCACGCACGTCGGTCACCTGGATGTCGAAATGCAGCGTCTGGCCGGCCAGCGGATGGTTGCCGTCGATGTGCACGGTGTCGCCTTCGACCCCGGTGACGGTGACGTGCACGACACCCTGCGGACCGTGCGCCTGGAACTGCATGCCGGGCTGGATATCGTCCACGCCCTGGAAGGCTTCGCGCGGCACGGCCTGCACCAGTTCCGCATGATGCACGCCGTAGCCTTCGGCCGGCGCGACGTCGACCTTGAACTGATCGCCGGCCACGCGGCCGACCATCGCCTTTTCCAGGCCCGGCACGATCTGGCCGGTGCCGTGCAGATAGGTCAGCGGCTCGCGGCCTTCGGAACTGTCGAGCACCTGGCCCTGGTCGTCGGTAAGGGTGTAGTGGAAGGAAGCAACGGCGTTGTCGGCGATCTGCATGATGGTCTCGCTGGGTAAGGATGAGCGCCGACCTTCGCCGACGGGGAATGTGCAAGGGTACCACTTGGCACTCGTGGCCTGTCCTGGGCATGCCACAATCCTTGGCGGCTATCCGCAAATCTCCCCGTTTATGACGACGCTGCTTGAAGCCTGGCGCCACCGCCCGACGCACCGGCAGGTGTGGGCGTTGGCCGTACCGATGATCCTTTCCAATCTCACCGTGCCTTTGGTGGCACTGGTGGACAGCACCGTCGCCGGCCACCTGCCCCTCACGCAGGATCTGGGCGCCGTCACCGTCGGCAGCGCGGTGTATGCCCTGCCGGTGTGGAGTTTCGGTTTCCTGCGCATGGGCACTACCGGTTTTGCCGCGCAGGCGAAGGGCGCAGGGGACGCCTCGGCGGTGCGCACCGTGCAAGCGCAGGCCTTGCTGCTTGCCGCGATGCTGGGCGTGCTGGTGGGGTTCCTGATGGTGCCGTTGTTGCCATGGCTGGTCGGGCAGATGCACTCAACGCCGTTGATGACCGGCCGCGCATTGGATTATCTGCATCTGCGCCTGCTGGGCCTGCCTGCCGCGCTGCTCAACTACGCGCTCGCCGGCTGGTTCATCGGCGTGCAGCGCGCGCGCGCCACGCTCAGCCTGTTGCTGGTGACAAACCTGATCAACATCGCGCTCAACCTGCTGTTCGTGCTTGGGTTCGGCTGGGGTGTGCAAGGCATCGCGCTCGCTTCGGTGGCGGGCGAATGGTGTGGCGCCGTGTACGGCATGTGGCAGGCACGCCGAGTGTTGCGCGGATTCGGCGGCACCGTGGATTGGCAAGCCATGCGCGCATGGCAGCACTGGTTGCCGCTGCTGCGCACGAACCGCGACATTTTCCTGCGCACCATCGCACTGGAAGGCGTGTTCTTCAGCCTATCGCTGCTGGGTGCACGGCTTGGCGATGCCACCGTCGCCGCCAATGCACTCCTGCTCAACGGCCTGTTTTTGACCGCGTTTGCGCTCGATGGATTGGCCAATGCCGTGGAGGCCTTGTGCGGTCACGCCATCGGTGCCCGCGATTCGCATGCACTGCGCCGGGCCTTGGTGGTAGCGGGCGGATGGTCATTGATCGGCAGCATCGGCTTCGCATTGTTCTTTACCAGCGCCGGGCATCTGTTCGTCAACTTGCAGACCAACCTTCCCGAGGTGCGCGATGTCGCGTATCGGTGTTTGCCGTGGCTCGCGGCGCTACCGCTGGTAGGCGTATGGAGCTATCTGCTGGATGGCCTGTTTATCGGCGCAACACGCGCGCGGGAAATGCGCGATGGCATGCTGGTGTCGGTGCTGTTCTTTGCGTTGCTTGCCTGGCTTACGCGCGGCTGGGGCAATGAAGGATTGTGGCTGACGTTCCTTGCCTTCATGGCGATGCGCGCCGTGAGCCTGGGATGGCTGGGTTTGCGTTTACGCCGGCAACGGGCGTGGATTGCGTGAGCTATCGCACGTCTTGGCGTTTCTGCATACTTGAGCCCATGAAACTTTCGTCATATCTGTTGCGGTTCTGCGCGACATGCATGCTGTTGGGCGGCATGACCGTCACGCACGCTTATGTCGACTCCTCCATCGCTGCAACGACGACACGCGAACAGCTCGCCACCGCTATCAGCGAACAGATCCAGCAACCGCGCTTCGACGCCGCCAGTTGGGGCATCGCCGTGGTATCGCTCGATACCGGCCGCACGTTGTACGCGCACGATGCCGATCGGCTGCTGCAGCCGGCATCCACCGCCAAGCTCTACACCGCCGCGCTGGTGCTCGACACCATCGGCACGGACTACCGCATTCCCACGCAACTGCTTGCTACGCGCCAAGTCATCCAGGGCCGCCTGGAGGGGCCGCTGATCTTGCGCGGCATGGGCGATCCCACGCTCGGCACGCTGGACACCAATATGGATTGGGCCGATCAACTGGCCGAGCAATTGGTCGCCAGCGGCGTGCATGAGGTGCAAGGTGATCTGGTGGCAGACGACAGCTATTTCCAGGGACCGCAGACAGGCTCCGGCTGGGAAGCGCGCGATCTGCAAAGCTGGTTCGCGGTACCGGCCTCGGCGCTCAGCGTGCAGGAAAACGTGGCCGACCTCACCGTGGCGCCGGCGAATGCACCAGGCCACCCCGCTTCGCTGATGCTTGATCCGCCCGGCACCCTGCTGCACGTGGTGAACAACCTTGAGACCGGCGCACACGATGCTCACAGCGATATCAATCTCTACCGCGCGCCAGGCGATACCAGCTTGTACGCCTTCGGCACGATTGCCGCGCACACGCAACCGCAAACCTACAAGCTCGCCATGGCCGATCCGGCCTGGTACGCCGGTTCGCGTTTGCGCGACGCACTGGAACGGCGCGGCATACGGGTCCATGGCAACTTGCGCGTGCGGCATTGGCCGGAACCGGACAACACCGACCTGGGCAAGGCCGTGGTGCTGGCGCAGGTATTGTCGCCGCCGGTGATGGACATTCTTGATCGCGGCTTGAAGCGTTCGCAGAACCTGTATTTGCAGAACCTGCTGCAGATTGCCGGCGTGAAAGCACAAGCCAGTGCCGAGCAGTCGGGCGATCCGCCGCCGGGTTTTCTAAGCAGCGATGCCTGGGGCATCCGTGCGCTGAAACAGCTGCTTGACCGCATCGGCATCACGCCCGGCATGGCGCAGATTGATGACGGCGCAGGTTTGTCGCGACAGGACCTGTCCACGGCCAACGCGATGGCGCACCTGTTGACCTACCTCGCCCGCCAACCCTATGGCGACACGTTGCGCAATGCCCTGCCCTCTGCCGGCGTGGATGGCACGCTGGAATGGCGCATGCGCAATACAGCTGCCACGGACAACGTGCACGCCAAGACGGGCAGCATGGGCAATGTGCGCTGCCTGGTGGGTTATGTCACGACGGCGGGCGGTGAGCATCTGGCGTTTGCGATCATGCTCAACAATTTTGTGCGTGGTGAGGGTGAGCCGAGTCCGAGCCGAAACCTGGATGCGATTGTGGAATTGTTGGCGGAGTTTCGCGGCAAGAGCTAACGTAGGTTGAGTTAGCGCAGCGTAACCCAACGATTCTCGCCAAGAGCTGTTGGGTAACTCACATGGCAACCTGCACCGTGCGGCGGCGTGTAGCTCCCGCCGCTCGCTGCGCTCGCACCCCACCCTCACCCTCCCCTGCAAGCAGCGAAGGGAACTGATTTGCGGCGTGTTGTGGTTATCGCGCCATGATCAGCAAACCCGAAAAAGATGTGTTCAAGAGACGGGAATCAAGTCCCGGTAACACAACCTACGGGAGCACCAGAAACCGCTAGAAAGCGGGGATTTCATCCCAGCCTACTCAGGTCTTTCTCGATCTTCTCCGGCGTGTCATTGGGCGCGTAACGCTTCACCACCTTGCCCTGCGAATCCACCAGGAACTTGGTGAAGTTCCACTTGATCGACTCGCTGCCCAGCAAACCCTTGGCCTCTTTCTTCAACCACTGGTACAGCGGATGCGTGTTGTCGCCGTTCACCTCGATCTTGGCGAACATGGGAAAACTCACGTCGTAAGTGGTGGAGCAGAACTGCTTGATTTCTGCTTCGTCGCCCGGCTCTTGATGGCCAAACTGATCGCAGGGAAAACCCAGCACGGCCACGCCCTGCTCGCGATGCTTGCGCCACAGCTCCTCCAGCCCCTTGTACTGCGGGGTAAAACCGCACTTGGAGGCGACGTTGACGATCAGCAGGGTCTTGCCGCGCCAATCGCCCAGCGAGCGCTCGTTGCCGTCGATGTCGCGCGCGCTGAAGTCATATACGGTGGTCATGTGATCGCTCCGGTCATATCAATCGCGTAGGTTGGGTTGGCGCAAGCGTAACCCAACTCTGCCCCGCCTTTGGCGAGGGACCCCTTGCGCACTGCCGTCACCCAAGTGGCATAGAATGCCCGCTTTCGATCCTCCGCCCAGGCCCACCGTGATCCGCTTCATCGACGTGCACAAATCCTACCGTGTCGACGGCAAGGACATTCCGGCGCTGGAGCCTTTCCGCTTGGAGATTGCCGATGGCGAGGTGTTCGGCATCATCGGCCATTCCGGCGCCGGCAAGTCCACGCTGATCCGGCTGATCAATCTGCTGGAGCGGCCCAGCGGTGGGCGCATTCTGATCGGTGACACCGAGATCACCGCGCTGCCCGATGAAGCCCTGCGCACCGCCCGGCAGCGCATCGGCATGATCTTCCAGCACTTCAACCTGCTCTCCTCGCAGACGGTCACGGAGAACATTGCTTTTCCGATGCGCCTGGCCGGCAACAAGGATGCGAAGACGATCCGCACGCGCGTGGACGAACTGTTGCAGCGCGTCGGCCTGACTGCACATGCGAACAAATATCCCTCGCAGCTCTCCGGCGGCCAGAAACAGCGCGTGGGCATTGCGCGTGCCTTGGCTAACCATCCGTCGATTTTGCTATGCGATGAAGCGACCAGTGCGCTTGATCCGCAAACCACTGCTTCTGTGCTTGATCTGCTGGCCGAGATCAATCGCGAACTGAAACTCACCATCGTGCTGATCACACACGAGATGGATGTCGTACGCCGCGTGTGCGACCGCGTGGCCGTGCTGGATGCCGGGCGCATCGTGGAGCATGGCGCCGTGGCTGACGTGTTCCTGCATCCGCAACACGCCACCACGCGGCGCTTTGTCAGCGAGGCGCTGCCAGAAGAAACCGCCGGCGAGCACGCCATTTACGAACATGTGCCCGGACGCATCATGCGGCTTTCCTTTCGCGGCGAAGCTACCTGGTCGCCCACGCTGGGACGTGTCACGCGCGAAACCGGTGTGGACTTCAACATCCTGGCCGGCCGCATCGATCGCATCAAGGATCTGCCCTACGGCCAGCTCACCCTCGCTATGCAGGGCGACAATGTGGATGGTGCCCTGCGCGCGCTGCGCGAAGCCGGCATCGACGTGGAGGAACTTGCCCGATGATCATCAGCCAACTGCCCGTACTGCACGCGCTGTTTCCCAACATCGACGACTGGGGCGAAATGGGTCAGGCCTGCATCGACACGCTGCTGATGCTCGGCGGTTCGTTGCTGCTTACGGTGATCATCGGCCTGCCGCTGGGCGTACTGCTGTTCCTCACCGGCAAAGGGCAGTTGCATGCGATGCCCAAGCTGTATGGCGTGCTGTCGCTGGTGGTGAACGTACTGCGCTCGGTGCCTTTCATCATTTTGATGATCGTGCTGATGCCGCTTACGTATGTGCTGGTCGGTACCAAGCTTGGCATTCGCGGCGCGATTCCGCCCTTGGTGATCGGTGCCGCGCCTTTTTTTGCGCGCCTGGTGGAAACATCGTTGCGCGAAGTGGAACACGGCGTGATCGAAGCCTCGCAAGCCATGGGCGCCACCACCTGGCAGATCGTCCGCCACGTGCTGCTGCCGGAGGCACGCGCCAGCTTGTGGGCGGGTGTCACGGTGACTGCCGTGGCGCTGGTCGGCTATACCGCCATGGGCGGCGCGATCGGTTCGGGTGGCCTGGGCGACCTGGCCTATCGCTATGGCTACCTCAGCTACAAATCCGATTACATGGTGGTGACGGTGCTGCTGTTGATCGTACTGGTCCAGATCCTGCAGATGCTGGGCGATCGCATCGTGGCGCATTACAGCCGGCGGTAATCGGCATTTTTTTGCATCCAGCCGTATGGATGGCTATTCTGGCGCACCGCACAAGGATAGCCCTTCCATGAAAAAGCTTCTTTTCCTGGCTGCCGCCGCCCTGCTCGTGGCCGGCTGCTCGTCATCCGGCTCCGGCGACTCCAGCAGCCAGACACTGACCGTGGCGGCCACCGCCGTGCCGCATGCGGAAATCCTCAAGGAAGTGAAGCCGCTCCTGGCGAAGGAAGGCGTGAACCTGGACATCAAGGTGTTTGCCGACTACGTGCAGCCCAATGCGCAAGTGGCGGAAAAGAATATCGATGTGAACTATTTCCAGACCAAACCCTATCTGGATGCCTTCAATCGCGAGCGCGGTACCCAACTGGTGATCATCACCGGCGTGCATATCGAGCCGTTCGGCGCGTACTCGCACAAGCTCAAGTCGATCGACCAGTTGCCCGATGGTGCCACCGTGGCCATTCCGAACGATCCCAGCAACAACAGCCGCGCCTTGCTGCTGCTGGCCAAGCATGGCCTGATCACGCTGAAGGATCCGAACAACGAATTGGCCACGGTCAAGGACATTACGGCCAATCCCAAGAACCTGAAATTCAAGGAACTGGAAGCAGCGATGCTGCCGCGCACATTGGACGAAGTGGACCTGGCGTTGATCAACACCAACTACGCACTCGCCGCCGGGCTGAACCCGACCAAGGATGCGCTGCTGATCGAAGACAAGAATTCGCCCTATGTGAACTACCTGGTCGGTCGTCCCGACAACAAGGACGACCCGCGCGTGCAGAAGCTGGCGCAGGCGCTCACCAGTCCGGAAGTGAAGGCGTTTATCGAGCAGAAATATCACGGCGCGGTGTTGCCGGCGTTTTAAGCGCCACACCTTTTTGCATACCCATATGGCCGTCACCCCCGTTTACACGGGATGACGGCCATATTTTTTACATCACGCTGCGGATTCCGCTTCCATCAACACCGGAATATCGAACACCTGCCGCAGGTAGGCGATGTATGCCGCGTCATCGCACATGTTCTTGCCCGGCGAATCACTCAGCTTCGCCACCGGCTGCCCATTGCAACGGACCATCTTGATCACGATGTTGAGCGGCGTGGGGCCAACGTCATTGGTGAGATTGGTGCCCACACCGAACGCAAGCTGGCAGCGTCCGTGGAAATGCTTGAACAGCTCCATCACCTTGGGGATGCTCAAGCTGTCGCTGAACACCAGGACCTTACTGCGCGGATCGACGCGATTGGCCTTGTAATGCGCCAGCACGCGCTCACCCCAGGCGAAGGGGTCGCCGGAATCGTGGCGGGTGCCGTCGAAAAGCTTGCAGAAGTACATATCGAAATCGCGCAGAAACGCGGTGAGGCCGTAGACATCCGAGAGCGCGATGCCGAGGTCGCCGCGGTATTCCTTGGCCCAGGCTTCGAGCGCAGCCACTTGCGAATCGCGCAAGCGCGGACCCAGCGCCTGGTGTGCCTGCAGGTACTCGTGCGCCAGCGTGCCGAGCGGACGCAGGCCAAGCTGCCAGGCCAGCCAGACGTTGCTGGTGCCGGCCAGTTGCGAGCCAAGGCCCTCGTGCAGTGTTTCGGCCACTTCGCGGTGCCACTCGCGCGAGAAGCGCCGGCGCGTGCCGTAGTCGGCAATGCGGCAATCCTGGTAACCGGGCGTATCACGCAGCAGCGCAATTTTTTCCTTGAGGCGTCTGCGCCCTTCGGCCAGGTCCAGGCCCGCATGCGTGTGGCGGAAATACACTTCGTTAACGATCGCCAGCAACGGCACTTCAAAAAGAATCGTGTGCAGCCATGGTCCGATGATGCTGATCTCGATCTCACCGTTATTTAACGGGGACGGCGTGATCTCCACATACTTCGCATTGAGCTGGAACAAGCCGAGGAAGTCGATGAAGTCGCTCTTGATGAAGCGCCAACTGCGCAGGTACTCAAGCTCCTGCTCGGTGAAGCGCAGGCTGCACAATGCGTGCAGTTCTTCGCGAATTTCTTCGATGTACGGCGCCAGGTTGACGCCCGGATTGCGGCACTTGAAGCGGTATTCCACTTGCGCGGCGGGGTACTGATGCAGCACCACTTGCATCATGGAGAATTTGTAGAGATCGGTGTCGAGCAAGGAGCTGACGATCATGGAGCGGCCATGTCGGGGAGGAGAAGCGGCGCGCGCATCGCGCGGCATGCGGCGATTATCCCGCCTAAGTCCTCGCCGTGAATAGTCAGTGGAGTCCCAGAAAAGATAAAACCCCGGCAGCCAGGGGAATAACTGCCGGGGTTTGTTAGGTCGCGTTCCGGGGGGAGGGTAAACTTTGGAACCGACCCCTGGATGCCACGATGATCTGCGGCATCCTCTTGTCGCCTCACGGCGATTCGGAGAGTTAGTGTGTCCGATGCGGATGAAGTTCAAGGCCCCGGTCGATTTGGTTCAGGTTTCTGATAAGTAACCGCAACGCCATCGATGGTTTCATCTGCATCGTTTTCCCAACTCCTTGTCAGTCAATACGTAAAGGCCTAAGCATGAGGATCCTGCATCGCTGTCTTGCCCTGTTCGCACTGTGCTGCGCCCTGCCGCTGCACGCGGCGGAACTGCATATCGATGTAGGCCCCAGTGCCCATGTCTGGACGACTGCTCAATTATTGAGCAGCGCGAATGCACAGAGCGTGACGATTCCGGACGATGTCGCCTTCCAACGCAGCATGACGTATCGCGCCGTACCGCTGCGCGCATTGTTGCCTGAGCTCGCGCACGGCGAACGTTTAAAATTTGTTGCGAACGACGGCTTCTCAGTCGACATTCCCACGGACGCCTTGCTCAATGGATCAGGCGCGCAAGCGTGGGTGGCCGTGGAAGATCCACAACATCCTTGGCCGGCATTGCCCGGCAACAAAGGTGATGCGGGCCCTTTCTACATTGTGTGGACAAAGGCAGCTGCCGCCCAAGTCGGTAGCGAATATTGGCCGTATCAACTGGCGCGCATCGAGCGTGTGGAAGACGTGGCCGCGCGCTTTCCCGCCACTGCCCCGGCAACGTCAGTGCCCGCCAACAGCCCTGTCCGCCGTGGTTACATGGTGTTTCAGCGCACCTGCTTTGCCTGCCACACGCTCAATGGTGAAGGTGACGCACGTATGGGGCCGGATCTCAATATTCCACACAGCCCCACCGAATACCTCAGCACAGACATGCTGCGCGCCTTCATCCGCAACCCGCAATCGCTGCGCCGCTGGCCGGAAGGCAAGATGACCGGCTTCCCCACGCAGCAATCACTATCGGACGCGGATCTTGATGCGGTGATCGACTACTTGAAATACATGGCGCAGCACAAGGTGCAGAAGTAACCGCGGAGTATGTGACCCATGACTTTGTTCGACGAAACTCCCTCGCCGGTGAATGGCATCCGCGTCGGCATCGGCGGCTGGACCTTTGCGCCGTGGCGCGACAATTTCTACCCCAAAGGCCTGGTGCAGCGGCGCGAACTGGAATACGCCAGCCGCAAGCTCACGGCGATCGAAATCAACGGCACCTATTACGGTACGCAGAAGCCCGCGACGTACGCCAAGTGGGCTGCGGAAACACCGGATGGCTTTCTGTTCTCAGCCAAGGCGCCGATGCGCATCATGCAGTCGCGGCAACTGGAGAAAACCGGGCCGCAGATCGAGGATTTTCTCGGCGGCATCGCGTCATTGGGCGATCGGCTCGGCCCGATCGTGTGGCAGTTCGACGCCGGGCAGCGTTTGCAGCGCGATAGCTTTGCGGCCTTCCTCGATTTGTTGCCGAAGCAGGTCGACGGCCGCGCGCTGCGCCATGTGCTGGACGTACGCGACCGGGAATTCGTCAATGCCGATTACCTTGCGCTCGCACGCCAACACGGTATGGCGGCGGTATTCACCGATTCGCCGGATTATCCATCCTTCGCCGACGTCACCGCCGAATTCGTCTACGCGCGGTTGATGCGTTCGCGCAGCGACGTGGCGACGGGTTATGCCGGCGATGAGCTGGATGACTGGACGAAACATGCGCACGCGTGGGCGGATGGGGCGCAGCCGGCGGAGCTTCCTTATCTTGATAAGGAACGCGCACCGCAGCGCAAGCGTGATGTGTTTGTTTTCTTCATTAGTGCCGCGAAAGAACGCAATCCCGCAGCTGCGATGGCGCTGATCGAACGACTAGGTAGGTTGGGTTAGCGCGGCGTAACCCAACGATGTCGCTTCGAAATCAATCTGTTGGGTTACCCCGGATCAAGTCCGGCGTAACCCAACCTACAACAACGCTCGCAATGAGTCTTCCCGCTGCACCTTCGGCTCCTTCGCCAACGCACGCACGCGCTCAAAGAACGACGACCACTGCCCGCCTGCTTGCTTGAACAACACCGCAAACGCCGGCTTCCACTGATCGTACAAACCAAACGGCAACAACGTGGCGTTGTTGATCGGCTGCGCTACCCACGTGTCGTAACGATGATCGTTGGGCCAGTTCGCGTCGCGCCAGGCGGTATAGCGCTTGCGAAAATCCTCGATCTCCCGCTGCTTTCCATCCGCCATCGCCTGCTCGCCCACGCCACTGGCATAAAGCTTCTTGAACCGTTCGCGCAAATCGAGCACCAGCTTGGTGAAGCCGTCATCCATCACCTGAGCGTGGTCGTCGCCGATCGGCTCGCCACGCGCACGGTGCCACTCGCGCAGGCCTTCATCCTCCACGAACATGGCGTAGCTTTCGTTGAACGCCGTATCGCCTTTCACGTAGATCTTCTGGTGGGCCAGTTCGTGGAAGATCGTGCCGACCAGTTCGTCGTCATCCCAACGCATCATGCTGCTGAGGATGGGGTCGGCAAACCACCCCAGCGTCGAATAGGCCGATACGCCGCCGATATAGACATCGTCGCCTTTGGCGCGCAAACGTTCGGCGCTCGCCCTCGCCTTCTGCTCGTCAAACCAGCCGCGGTACGCCACGCAACCGGCAATCGGGAAACACTGCGGCACCGCCTCCACCGAAAAGCGCGGCGTGGCAAAGACATTCCACACCACATAGGGGCGATGCAACGATACGTAATAGGTGTAGCTGCGGTTGCGCGGCAGATCGAGCTGCTCGGACGCGAATTGCCGCGCCTGCTGGGAAAGCTTCAAGCGCGCGGCCAGCTTCGGATCGGTGGCCGGATCGCTGATGACCTTGCTGACGGAGCGGCGCTTGAGCAACAACGCGCTTTCACCGTGCGTGACGTGTGCGTAGTAGCGCAGATCGGCACAGGCACCAAGGACGGTAACCACCATGATGCAAAGAACCCATCGTGTGGCGGACAGAAAAATGCGGGGACGAATCATCCCCGCATTCTGACAAAAGAAAGCTACTCAATGCCCGTGGCCGTTCCAACCGCCACCGTGTCCACCGGACCAATGACCGCCGCCACCATGACCGCCATGCCAGTCGCCGTGGCCGCCGTGCCATTCACCACGTCCACCATGCCAGTCATGATCACCGTGTCCCCAATAACGACCCCGGCCATACCAACCGCCATAACCGTAATAACCCACGCCGCCGTAATAACCATAGGGATAGCCGTAATAGCCATACGGCTCATCGTAGACAACGGCAGGGCCACTTCCGTAATAGGCGTCGCCGGCGTAACCGTTGGCTTGCACATAGCTATAGCCCGGGGCGACGTAACAGCCTGAAAGCAGGCTCATCAGGCCCGCCAGCATCATGCCGGCAAGCACGCGTTTGACAGGGATGTTCATGGTGGGGACTCCATGCGCTCTACGGTTTGCAGCCTAGTCCTGCGGCGATAAATGCGCCCTGAGCAACGCCGGCCCGACATGACAACCTGGATGGCATGTTTGGGCACGCCGCGTCATCCCAGCCATGCGCGGGGATGACGCCCCTGTCGATCAGTGCTTGCCGCCTTTGGCCTGATCGCCGCGAGCGTGCGACAGATGATGCAACGGGCCGCCGCCGGGATTGCTGCCGCCATGTTGTGCATGGCCGTTGACGGCGCCCGGGTTCGACGTGGCGCCGGGCCAATGCGGCCCCTGCTTCAGGCGTTCCTGCTTTGCCCGCAACAGCGCCTGGATATGCGCGACGGCTTCTTCAGGACTGAGATGTGAAGGTTCGGCTGTGGACGCCACGACAGGCTTGGCTGATACCTGGGGTGCAGCCTTTTTCGCCAGCTTGGTCTTGGCGGCAGGCTTGGCTGTCGCTGTCTTTGACTTGGCCGGTGCTGGCGATGACGCCGCTTGCTTGATCGTTTTCTTCGCGGCAGCGTTCTTGGCGACTGCTTTCTTCATCGCTGCTTTCGCTGCCGGCTTGGCTGCCGCCTTCTTGACTGTTTTCTTGGCAGCAGGCTTTTTAGTGGCTTTTTTAGGGGCGGATGCCGATCTGCCGGCAAGCTTCGTCTTGGCCGAATCCTTACTCTGGGTTGTCTTGCGAGCCGCGGACTTCTTCGCGGCAGACTTGCGCGTCGTTGCCATGCGTACGTACTCCAGCGGTGGTAGGTATGCCCATCATCGCGAAGCCCACGCGCCCGGCAAGTGCCAAACGCTGGCTACATGCCCGGCCGCAACAAGGCCGCCAGGAAGTGCGGCAGCACCGGCGGATTGGCCAGCACGGTAAACACCACGCCGTAGGCCGCACCCCACAGATGCGCGCTATGGTTGATGTTGTCCCGCCCCTGCCGATCCATATAGATGGAATAGCCCACATACAGCACGGCATAGATGATCGCCGGCACTGGTATGAAGAACACCAGGATGCGCGTCCACGGCGCATACAGAATGAAACCGAACAACACCGCGGACACCGCGCCGGACGCGCCCAGGCTGTGATAGTTCGTATTGCGGCGGTTCTTCAGATAGGTCGGCAGGATCGACACGATCAATCCGCCCAGATAGAACAGCGCAAAGCCGAACGCACCCAGGGCGCCGTTGTAGATGGGTTCCATGATTCGGCCGAAGAAAAACAACGTCATCATGTTGAACAGCAAATGCATGGGGTCGGCATGCAACAGGCCGTAGGTGACCAGCCGGTAATACTCGCGCTTGCGCTCGATCGCGGGTGGCCACAGGATCAGATCGTCCACCAGGCGCCGATTGTTGAACGCCATGAAGGAAACGATGCACGTGGCGGCAAGGATGATGAGCAGCGTAATCGGTATGGACATATGACGAATTGGACGAACTTCGGAAATCCCATCATCTTGACGTTCACGCGCCGAGTTGTCGACCGTTAGAATGGCCGATCGCTCTCGCTTCGTGTTTCTCCTAGTCGTATGAAACCCATCCGCTACATGCACCTGGACGTTTTTGCCGCCAGTCCCGGCGGTGGCAATCACCTGGGTGTAGTCACCGACGCCAGCGGATGGAGCGATGCCGACATGCAGCGCTACGCCCGCTGGACCGATCTGGTCGAAACCACCTTTCTATTGCCGCCCAGCGATGCCAAAGCCAGCTATCGCGTGCGCATCTTCACGCCCGACAAGGAAATCGCCTTCGCCGGCCATCCGAGCGTAGGCAGCGCGCATGCGGTGCTCGAATGCGGCCTGGCCGAACCGAAAGACGGCGTGCTGTGGCAGGAATGCGGCGCCGGCGTGCTGCCGATCCGCGTGGAAGGGAGCGGCGCGCAACGCGTGTTGATGCTGCAATCTCCGGAAGCACGCGTGGTGAAAACCGGCCTGCATGCGCATCCCATGCTGGCTGCCACGCTCGACAGCATCGGCTTGGGCAAACTGCCGCCGGCACTGGTGGATGGTGGCCGCCGCTGGTGGCTGGCCGAATGCGTAGACGAAGCCAGCCTGCGTGCGTGGACGCCCGACCACAGCACCATCGGTGCGCTCGCGGTTGCCAGCGGCAGCATGGGCTTGTGCGCGTTTGCACGCAGCAGTCATCCGGATTACCAACTCGTGGTGCGCGCCTTTCCGTCCGGCGTCGGCATTGTCGAAGATCCCGCCTCCGGTGCCGCCAATGGCTTGATCGCGGCCTATATCGCGCACGCGGAACCTGACGGCCCCTTGGCGCGCGGCTATGCCGTCAGCCAGGGGCGCGAAATGGGGCACGATGCGCAGCTGATTGCGCATATCGTGGATGGCACGATCTGGATTGGCGGGCGCACGAATACCGTTATCGACGGCACGCTGCATTGGAGCACGCGCAACGCGTAAATCTGCGTAGGTTGGGTTACCCCCCGGATCAAGTCCGGGGTAACCCAACCTACAAAACCAGCTAGGCGCGGCCATCCAGATTCGCGCGGCGTGCGGACACCTGGGCTAGTGCGGCAAGATCCAGCCCCTCCGCACCATTAGCCAAGGCTTCGATCAAGCTATCGCGCAGCACGCCAGCCAACGGCATCGGCACCTTCTCCGCTTGCGCGGCGTCCTGGGCCAGCATCACGTCCTTCAAGCCCAGCGGCAGTGCAAAACCCGGTGGCGTGAAGCGCTCCTGCGCCATCGCCTTGCCATAAATCTGATACACCGGCGATGCGAACAAGGTACTCGTCATCAGCTCGATGAAGTCGACCGCACTCACGCCATAGGCGCGTGCAAGCACCGATGCTTCGGCCATGCTTTCAATCGCCGAGACGATCATGAAATTGCCGGCCAGCTTCACCGCATTGGCGCGTTCCGGGCTATCACCCATCGGCCATAACTTCGCTGCCATCGTTTCAAGCAATGGCCTCACTTTTTCGATCGCGCTGTGCGCACCGGCCACCAGCATGTTGAGCTTGCCTGCAGCCGCCACATCCGGACGGCCAAACACCGGTGCGGCGACATAACCCAGGCCGCGTTTGGCATGTTCCTCGGCCAGCTCTTTGGCGAGCGCGACGGAAATGGTGGCGTGATTGACGTGCACAGTGCCGGGGTCCATCGCATCGAGCAGGCCGCTATCCAGAATCACTTCGCGCACGGCCTGATCGTTCGCCAGCATGCTGTGCAGCACCTCGCCCTGTGCGGCGCGGTCCGGCGTGCTCATCACTTTGGCACCCAGCGATTCCAGTTTCTGCGCCGAGGCTTCCGAGCGGTTCCACACCATCACGTGGTGGCCTGCTGCCACCAGGTTGCTGGCCATGGCGCCGCCCATCGCGCCGAGTCCGATAAAGCCGACTTTCATGGAGTATCTCCTGTGACAGATGCCTAGTGGAGCACGGCCGATGTCCAACCGAAGCGAAGCTTCAGACCACTTCGCCGGCCGCGTGGCCCGACGCCCAAGCCCACTGGAAGTTGTAGCCGCCCAGCCAGCCGGTGACGTCGACCACTTCACCGATGAAATACAACCCGGGCACGCGCTTGGACTGCATGGTCGCGGAAGAAAGCTCATCCGTATCCACGCCGCCCAGTGTAACTTCCGCCGTGCGGTAGCCTTCCGTGCCGCTGGCAACGATCGGCCAATCGTGCAATCGTGCGCCCGCATCGTGCAGTTCCGCCTCGCGATACTGACGCATCGGCTTGCTGCCCAGCCATAGCTCGCACAGGCGCTGCGCCAACCGGCGCGGCAGCAGGTCACCCAAGACGTTGCGCAGCTCTGCCGCGGGACGCGCAGCCCGCTGGGCAACCAGCCAATCGCCGACGTCTTGCTCCGGCGATAGGTCGATACGCAACTCATCGCCCGCTTGCCAATAGGAAGAAATCTGCAGCACGGCCGGCCCGCTGATGCCGCGGTGGGTAAACAACAACCCTGCGCGAAAGCTCCGTTTGCCTACCCGCGTTTCCGCCACCGGCAATGCCACGCCGGCCAGCTCCTGATAATGCTCCAGATGCTTGCCGCTCAAGGTCAGCGGCACCAACCCCGCGCGCGTCGGCAGCACGTTGTGGCCGAACTGCCGTGCCACTTCATAGCCGAATCCGGTCGCACCCATGCTGGGAATCGAAAGGCCGCCGGTGGCGATCACCAGCGAATCGGCATGCACTTCGCCATGCGCCGTCACCACGGCAAAACCTTCCTCCGTTTTGCGAACCTGCGCCACCGCGCAACTGGTTTCAATGCGCACGCCTGCTGACGCGCATTCGTCCAGCAACATGCGCACGATCAGCTTGGAAGATTCGTCGCAAAACAGCTGCCCGAGTTCTTTCTCGTGGTAGGCGATGCGATGCTTTTCCACTAGTGCGATGAAATCCCACTGGGTGTAACGCGCCAGCGCGGATTTGCAGAAATGCGGGTTACCCGACAAGTATTGCGCCGGCGTCACACCCAGGTTGGTGAAGTTGCAGCGCCCGCCGCCGGACATCAGGATTTTCTTGCCGGGCTTGTTCGCGTGGTCGATCAGCAGCACGCTTCGCCCCCGCTGCCCCGCGGTGATCGCACACATCAAGCCGGCGGCACCGGCGCCGATCACCAGAACGTCCACTTTCACGCGAGCATCGCCCTTCTCATACGTCCGCCCATTATCCAATAAACTTGGCGCCTGCCCTGCCAAGGAACTTCATCATGCCCTCCTTCGACGTCATTTCCGAAGTCGACAAACACGAACTCACCAATGCGGTTGATCAGGCCAATCGCGAATTGTCCAACCGCTTCGACTTCAAAGGCAGCGATGCCAAGTTCGAGCTGGACAAATCGGTGATCACGCAAAGCGCACCCAGCGAATTCCAGCTGCAGCAGATGCTGGACATCCTGCGTGGCCGCCTGGCAGCGCGAAAGATCGACCTGCGCGCGCTCGACATCGCCGATCCGGAAGTGAACCTGGGCGGCGCGCGGCAGAAGATCACCGTGAAGCAAGGCATCGAACAGCCGATTGCCAAGAAGCTGATTGCCACGCTGAAAGAAGCCAAGCTGAAAGTGGAAGCGCAGATCAACGGCGAGAAGTTGCGCGTGAGCGGCAAGAAGAAAGATGACCTGCAGCTGGCGATGGCGGCGTTGCGCAAGGCGGATGTGGAACTGCCGTTGCAGTTCGACAACTTCCGCGATTAGTCGATGCACGCGTCGGTTCCCTCCCCTGCTTGCAGGGGAGGGTTAGGGTGGGGTGCGAGCAAAGCGAGCGGCGAAAGCTAACCATCGCCGCGACATACATCCATCGCGTGCTTCCTGTTCACAGAAATTATTTGGCCACCATCAGCCGCACGCTAAAGTACAAACAACCCCACCCCAGCCCTCCCCTACTAACGCAGGGGAGGGAGCAAGTGCGAGTTACGCCAGACCGGCGGCAATATTCACGCTGATCGCAATAATGAACACATTGAAGAAAAACGCCACCACGCTGTGCAGCAGCGCGGTACGACGCAAGGTGCAACTGGTGATCTGCACGTCCGACACCTGAAAGCACATGCCGATCACGAAGGCGAAGTACAGAAAGTCCCAGTAATCGGGTTGCTTCGTGCCAGGAAATTCCAACCCTTCGTGCTGCTTGCCGAAGTCACCGTAATAACCATGCGCATAGTGCAGCGCATACATGGTGTTCATGAACAGCCACGACAGCACGATGCTGAGTGCAGCCATGCCCAGAGCTTGGATACCGCCACCCTTGGCGGCATGCAGCTCGGTGGTCAGCGCCACCAGCACCACCACCGATAGCGTTACCGCCACCCACAGCGTGCCGCGCCGCCCGGTGTCCTGGCATTGCGCCTGTCGTGCCATATGTTCGGCGGTAGCGCGATGGAACATGCGTGCCACCATGCTCAGATAGAGCAGCGCACCGGCATCGAAACCAAGCAGCAACGCCGAAGCGGGTTTCGCGCCGGAGGCCAATAGAGCCGCACACACCGTCACGAACACGATGCTGGACACCGCCAACCACGGACGCGCGCGCACAAAGCGCACCGGTGCCCAGCGATGCAGCGTCACGCGCTTTTCATGCGAAGTCGTATTCATGCGCGCAGATCGCTGTAGTCTGGATGGCGCTGCATCCACACCTGCGCATAACTGCACGCCGGCACCACTTTCCAGCCTTCGCGCCGTGCCGTGTCGAGCGCGGTGCGCACCAGTTCGCCGGCAATACCGCGTCCGCCTACCTGCTCGGGCACGCCGGTGTGGGTAATGGTCATCACCTGGCCGTGCAGGATGTAATCCAGTTCGCAGACAACGCCGTCCACAGTGACTTCAAAGCGATGTGCTGCAGCAAGATGCCGAATGTCCAGAGCCATGAGCCGTTCCGCGAGTGTCGAAGGCGTCAAGCATAGAGCGCGCATTCTCCGGCGGGGAGTGGGCGCTATGCGGCCACCTGCCCCGCCACCCGCTCACGCCGCACGCGCACTGCTTTGGCCAGGCGATCGAGCACGTCCACCGTGGTGTCCCAGCCGATGCAGCCGTCAGTGATGCTCTGCCCATAGACGAGTTCGCAGCCGGGCGTCAGGTCCTGGCGGCCGGCCACCAGGTGGCTTTCCACCATCACGCCATGGATACGCGTTTCGCCGGCTTCGAGTTGCGCGGCAATGTCGGCCACTACGCGCGGCTGGTTTTCCGGCTGCTTGGCGCTGTTGGCGTGGCTGGCATCAACCATCAAGCGTTGCGCGATGCCCGCTTTGGCCAGCACGCCGCAAGCGCTGTCGACGCTGGCGGCATCGTAGTTGGGCAGCTTGCCGCCGCGCAGAATCACGTGACAGTCCTCGTTGCCTGCCGTCGCCGCAATGGCCGTGCGGCCATGCTTGGTCACCGCCATGAAATGGTGCGGTCGCGCGGCAGCGAGCACCGCATCCACGGCGATTTTTACGTTGCCATCCGTACCGTTCTTGAAGCCCACCGGGCATGACAGGCCGGACGCGAGTTCGCGATGCGACTGGCTTTCGGTGGTCCGCGCACCGATCGCGCCCCAGGCCACCAGGTCGGCGATGTATTGCGGCGTGATCAGATCCAGGAATTCGGTGCCGGCCGGCAGGCCTAGCGCATTGATGTCGCACAACAGGCGCCGCGCCAGGTGCAGACCTTTGTCAATGTGATAGCTCTCGTCCAGGTCCGGATCGTTGATCAGCCCTTTCCAACCCACCGTGGTGCGCGGCTTTTCGAAATACACGCGCATCACGATTTCCAGCGTATCGGCATGCCGGGCGCGTTCGACTGCCAGGCGCCTGGCGTATTCCAGCGCGGCGGCGGGGTCATGAATGGAGCACGGGCCGATCACGACGGCGAGGCGATCGTCCTGGCCGTGCAGAATGCGGTGCAGTGCACTGCGCGCATCGGCCACGGTGGCGAGCGCGTCGTCGCTCGGCGGGCAGTCCCGCATCACGTCGGCGGGGGTGGGTACTTCCTTGATTTCGCGGATGCGAAGGTCGTCGGTACGGCTGGTCATGGCAATGTCCCTGGTCTGGTTTCCCGGCGACTGAATGAAAAAAGCCGCCAGGTTGGCTGGCGGCTTTTTTGGAAAGTGGGTGATCTTGACTCGTTACGATCGCGCACCATGCTCCGCCGCCGGTTTCGGATAGCGATACCAAAAGTAATAGCGGCTGGAGGTGGCGAGGATCATGGAGACCAGTGATACCACATCATTGCTGCGATGCAAACTGAGGGAATGGACTATGGCCGGAACTTCCGATGCGTTACTGTCCCGCCGCCACGACTTTTGGAGTTCTTCCATGCCGCGCCCGCTCGCTTTCCTCGCTACCGCCCTGCTTATCCTGGGAGGCCTCGGTTCGCAGCCGGTCCGGGCCGACGATGTGCCGTCCCTGGTGACCAAGGACGTGGTGGTGGGCACCGGCAATACCGCGCGCGACGATTCGGAAGTACGCATCCAGTACACCGGCTGGCTGTACGACGCCAAGACACCCGACCACCATGGCGCGAAGATCGACAGCTCCTACGACAACGGCCGCCCGCTCACCTTCTCCATGGGGGCAAACGAAGTGATCGAAGGCATGGAAAGCGGCGTGCGCGGCATGAAAGTGGGCGGCAAGCGCACCGTCATCATTCCTTCCCGCATGGGTTACGGCCGGCGCGGCGCCGCGCCCGATGTACCGGGCAACAGTGCGCTGGTGTTCGATATCGAACTGGTGGACGTTCGCTAAGCAGCCAGTAGGAATCTTGGGCGCTAGGCGCCCTTGCCGAATGGCGGCATGATGATCCGGCAGTTACGTCGTACGTCCCCGCAACTGGAGGATTGCTCGATGAAGCGAATGCTGTGGTCGTTGCTCGCCGCTGTTTTTACCTTGGTTCCAGCCGCCGCGTTTGCGGCGCAGGGCTACACCGTCGCCACCGTGAACATGCTGGCCGGTCCGGACCCGCAATACCCGTTGATCTATACGCTTGATGCCGGCACGCCGGTGGACGTGCAAGGCTGCACCGACGGCTGGCAGTGGTGCGATGTGATTGCTGGCGGCAGCCGCGGCTGGATTGCCGGGCCCTATATCGAATACCTGTACAACAACCAGCCGGTGATCGTGACCGACTATGGCGCACGCATCGGCATTCCGATCGTCACCTTTGCGATCGGCGCGTATTGGGGCCGCTACTACGTCAACCGGCCGTTCTATCGCGACCGCACCCGCTGGTATGGACGCCCGATTCCCATTCGGCCCTACCCCGGCCCGCGCCCGCCGATCCGGCCGATGCCAAGACCGCCGTACGGCGGCAACCGGCCAGGTGCCGGCAATCGTCCACCGGCGAAGCCCGGCAGCGGCGGACAGGGCGGCAACTATCCGCCACCCGGCAGTGGTGGTCATGGTGGCAACTTTGGTGGCAACCGTCCGTCCCCGCCGCCGTCAGGCGGGCAAGGCGGAAACGTCGGCCCGCGCCCCGGTAGCGGTCAGCAAGGCGGCAACACTGGCCCACGGCCGAACAATGGCCGTGGGCCGCAAGGCAACCGGCCGGCACCGCAGCCGGGTAATCCGCCGCCGCAGGGCAACAACGGCAATAACAACAACGGCGGCTGAGTTTCGCGGGCTGGGGGGTGGCCAGCCTGCATTCAAAAACCGAGCAACGCAGGTTGTGTCAGGGCCGGACGATCGCCGGCCAGCGCCTGCGCCTTGCTCCGATACGTCTCCCATGCCGGCAGCTGGCCCAATGCCCGATACACGCAGGCTTCCGCCCATGCCGCGCGCCAATCCAGCTCGCTCCAGCTTGAGAGACGACCGCTTACGGCAACCGCCTGGTCTATGTCGCCCGTCCTGACCAGGGCCAGTGCGTACGATTGGCCAACACCCACGACAAGGTCCGGCACACCGAGCTTGTCCGCCAGGGTCATGGCCTGCTTCAGTTGCTCGAATGCCTGCTCGTGCTTGCCTTCGCTCCACGCTTCGGCAGCCGAGGCGCGCATGACATAAAGCGCAATCCAGTCATCCTGCCCCGTAAGCGGCGCGGCCCAGGCCTTCATTGCTGCCACCGCGCGCTTTACGTCATCCCCATGGCCTGCGCGCAGCAGAATGTTGATCTGGATAAGCCATGCCTGCGCAACATTGCGCTTGTCATCGTCCTGCTTGAGCGCCGTGCCGTCCATCGCCTTCGCGATCCACGTCAATGCCGTCTGCGTTTCACCACGTTCCAGCGCCAGCTGCGCCAACAAAGCTTGTATCCAGGCACGCTGCGCCGGCTCATCGTCCGACTTCAATTGTCCCAGCAGTTGTTCGAGCACTGTCCCCGCCTCGACGGTGCGGCCGTTATCGGCCAATGCGACAGCACGCAGAACCGTTAGCCCGTTGCGCACATAGTTGTCGCAAAACTGCATGTTTTTCTGGGCAAACGGCCAATATTGCTCGGTGGTAGCCAATTCGTCGGGAAACTGCAGCAGCATCTTGTGCGAATACACCAATCCTTGCAGCGGCGTGGACAACAGCTCGCGCATGCCCATGCGCTGAAAGTGCTCATAGGCCTGTTGCAACAAGGTCAGCGCATGCGCAAATTGCCCGCGTTGCATGGCAATTTCGGCCATCGATACGTCCACCTTCGACTGGCCCACGGTGTCGCCCGCCAAGGTGTAACTGACGCGCGCGAGACCGAGGTCCATGGTGGCCTTGTCCGGTTTGGCGTCGAAAAATTCCAGATGCGAGCGATCCAGGTAAGCGGTCGCCAAGGCCTCGGCATCTTTTTGTCCTTGCAGCAGGCCAATCGCTTCGCTCAATGCCGCTTCGCCTTGCGCGTACTGATGCTTGCGGTAGTAGCTGTACCACAGACTGGTGAGCACTTTGGCGCGCAGCACACGTTTGTCGGCCGGCAATTGCTTCAACAGATCGTTGAAGGCCTGTTCGCAACGTTCGACTTCGCCCGCATTGCAATGAAAATCCGCTTCCACGTAAGCAAACTCAGGCGTGCGTCGCAAATCGGGCGGCGCCTGGTCCATCAGCGATTGCGCAAGATCGGGATGGCCCGCCAGCTGCGCCGCTTCGATGTGCAACAGATATTGCTGTTGCGAATCGCCGCCGTGGGGCTCGGCGCCAGCGCCATAGCCAAGCTGCGCCAACAGCAGGTCGCTCGCCGCGTGCGCCGCGCCGAGCACATCGGCGGACGACGATTCCACCTGCCAGGCTTTCCCATCGCGACTTTTCGCATCCAGATGCACATGCCAGGTATTGGCAACCAGCGTAACGCGTGGGCTGATGACCAGCGCGAACGATGCCAGGCTGCCGTCAACTTTATCGACCTGATGCAGCAGGTTGAGCACGTATTGGCTGCTTTCGGTAGGCACTTTCGCCGCGCGCAACTGATTGGAGATGAGATCCATCATGCCGATCTGCAGCCACTTCCAATCATCCGGTCCGTCCACCGTGGCAGGCAGCACCACGGCGGAACGGTGATCGAACTGCAACGCGGAGGGCGCCGCCGTGGCGCCATGAAACGGCGAGCCCCAATACACCATGGCCACGATCAGCGTAAGCAGCAACGCTACCAGCAATCCCGGTCGCAGCAGCCGCTCTGCACGCTGCGCCGGACCACTGTTCTGAGCGATAGCCAGTGCTGCCTCCACCGGCTTTGCTGGCGTCGACGATGGCACGGGGGCCTGCATCACGACGGATGTATCCAGCATCCAGCGATAGCCCACGCGCGGCACCGTTTTGATGCAGCGCTGCTCGTTGCCCGCATCACCCAACGAACGCCGCAAGCGCACAATGGTTTGCGCAAGCAAGTTGTCGCTGACGTCGGCGCGTCCCCACACCGCGGAAATCAACTCGTCCCGGCCGACCGGACGCGTGCGGTTTTCGATCAGGTACACCAGGCAATCGAATGCGCTGGCCGGCAAAGCAACCGGCACCCCGTTTCGAATCAATTCCCGCGCAAGAGGATCAAGACGACAATCATCAAAGCAATAAACCGGATTCCCCATTAACAAACTTTATCACCAGGTTCGCGTAGTCGTTATTTCAAACAGTCAGGATGCGAACTGCGTAAAGTTTTACTTGCCTGAGAAATAACGCAACAGCGATCGGTAGATATCGCAATATCGATTGCGTTCGGCGCACTTGTCACTTGCTTTGCTTTGGCTGCGAATCTTAGTTGCAGGGGCGAATGCCCGGCTTCGCGATAGATTCGCGTAGGTTGGGGTGAGCGGAACGCGAACCCCAACATTCCTACCGTTGGGCGGCAACGTTGGGGTTCGGCTACGCCTCACTCCAACCTACATTTAGGAGCTGCAGGAGAGCATCGAACAACCTGCGCGATGTTTTGCCCACTCCGGACGTTTCCGTGCAAACGACTCGCGTCCCGGTTGTTCTGCATAAGGCCGGCGCAATACATCGAGCAACGTGTGGATACCTTCGTAATCGCCCTGCGTAGCGCGATCGATCGCTTCCTGCGCCAGATAATTGCGCAGCACATAACACGGGTTAGCCGCATTCATGCGCTGCACGCGCTGCTCCAGCGTCCATGCATCTTCACGCGCGCGTGCGGCGTAATCATCCAGCCAACGCTGGAAATCCCCTTCCATCTTTTCGCGCTTGGCATCGTCATAGAACGCGTGCCGCAGTGGTTGCAGTTGCGGCGCGTGCAGATCGACGTGACTGAGTGCGCGGAAGAACAAGGTCATGTCCACTTCGGCCTGGTGCATCAGCTGTTGCAGCGTTTGCATGCGCGTGACGTCTTCGTCGCGGCAATCCATGAATCCGAGCTTGGCCGCGATATCGCGGCGTGTCTGCAAATCGTATTCGGTCGCGTAGCGATCCAGCCCGGCTTGCAAAGGCGCGATGTCGCCGAACAACGGCGCAATCGCGGCTGCCAGACGGCTCAAGTTCCACCACGCTACGTTCGGCTGTTGGCCGAAGCGATAGCGGCGGCGCATGGCATCAGTGGTGTTGGGCGTCCAGTCCGGATCGAAATCATCCACCCAGCCATAAGGACCGTAATCGATGGTGAGGCCGAGTATCGACATGTTGTCGGTATTCATCACGCCATGCACGAAACCCACGCGCATCCAATGCGTGATCATGGTCGCCGTGCGCGCGCAAACCTCGCCAAACCAATCGGCGTACAGTGTTTCGCCCGCGCCGCGCAGATGCGGGAAATCCCGGCGCATCGTGAAGTCGACCAACTGGCGCAACAGATCGATCTCGCCACGCGATGCAGGCAATTCGAAATGCCCGAAACGAATGAACGACGGCGCCACGCGGCAGACGATCGCGCCCGGCTCGTCCTGCGGGTGGCCGTCGTAGAACATGTCGCGTTCCACCGCGTCGCCCGTCACCACCAGGCTCAGTGCGCGCGTAGTGGGCACGCCAAGATGGTGCATGGCTTCGCTGCATAGAAATTCGCGGATCGACGAACGCAGTACCGCGCGTCCGTCTGCTCCGCGCGAATACGGTGTGCTGCCTGCGCCTTTGAGTTGCAGTTCCCAACGCTTGGCTTGCGCCGTTACCACTTCGCCCAACGAAATGGCGCGCCCGTCGCCGAGTTGTCCCGCCCACACGCCAAACTGATGGCCGCCGTAATTGGATGCCCACGGCTGCATGCCTTCGAGCATGCCGTTGCCGCCGAATACCTGCGCGAAGAACGGGCTGGCGATGTCAGCTTGCGTGAAGCCTAATTCCGCGGCCATGTCAGGCGACCAGGCGACTGTGCGCGGTGCCGACACCGGGCTTGGGTCGACGTGGGAATACAGCGCACCCGCGACTTGGCGCGCGCCACGACCGTGATCGGGATCGCCGGGCAATTCACGGATGAAAGCGTTATCGAATGTGAGTGGCGTCAGTGTCATGAAAGCAATATTCGGCCAGGGTCAGGCTTGTGCAAGGCAGCAAAAATGCGAGTGAGTGCACGTTCTTCACGCCATCTATACATGCGCGGTTAAAGCTTGGTACAGTTTGCCCGCAGCTACACAGGGGTAGTTAGCGGAGTACACACATGCACATGCTTCTTGCTCGTTCCGCCTTCGTACGCGGAATGCAGCTGGTAGCAGGGATGCTTTCAAACCACACGCAGGATAGTCCCACGCACGCCGTCAGTGACGCGCTTGCGGAATTCAAGCTGGTCTCCTGGACATCCAACGCACGGTCGCGACGCGAAGACGAATTGGCTCGCAGCCATCAAATGCAAGCCAAGTCTTAAATGACACTCCCGGCAGCTCACTCAGCTGCCGGTTCAAAGATGCGCGCGATGTCACTCGGGTCGAGCTGGCGCCATTCGCCCGGCGGCAGGCCTTCCATCTGCAATTGCCCGATTGCCGTGCGCTGCAAGGTTTCGACGTGGTTGCCGGTGGCAGCGAACATCCGGCGCACCTGGTGGTAACGCCCCTCGGTGATCGACAGCCGCACATGCCGAGGACTCAACACATCCAGCCTGGCCGGAAGCACGGGCGTGGTTTCCGATTCCAGCATCAGCGTGCCGCTGGCGAACAGCGCCTGTTCGTCGCCTCGCAGATCCTGCGCCAGCGTGGCTTCGTACACCTTGGTCATGTTTGCGCGCGGCGAGATGACCCGATGCAACAGTGCACCGTCATCCGTAATGAGCAACAAGCCTGATGTGTCGCGATCCAGGCGGCCCACTGTGGAAAGCGCAGGGCTGCGCTGGCGATAACGCGGCGGCAGCAGGTCGTACACCACGCGGCCCGGATCCTTGCGCGAACACGTCACGCCCAGCGGCTTGTGCAGCATCAGCATGATGCCGGCCGGCGGATCGAGCGGCTCGCCATCGACGCGTATCTGCGTGTGCTCCACCTTGTCATCGGCGTACAGCACCTCGCCATCGGGACTGGTGATGCGTCCTTCGCGGAACATCCATGCGACATCTTTACGGCTGCCATAGCCGAGATTGGCGATCAGCTTGACCAGCCTCATGCGCGTACATCCTTTGCTTCAATCACTTTGAAACCATCCTGAATCACGACGGTGCGCACGTGTTCGAAGTGCGCAGCAAGCGTGGTCTCGTAAGGCAGATGGCGATTGGCCACCAGCCACAGGCGCCCGTACGGCAGCAGCGCGTGGGCGGCCTGCGTAATAAAGGCGCGGCCCAGGTCCGGCAAATCCGCCCTGCCCTGGTGGAACGGCGGATTGCACACCACGGCATCGAAGCGCCGCTCCACGCCTTGCGTGACATCGTGCCAATGCAGCTCGAAGGCAAGCTCGCGCGCGTGCTCGCGCAGGGCGCGTTCGATATTCAGCCGCGCAGGCTCCAGCGCGCGCGCTTCGGCTTCGTAGAGAGCCAGCGCGGTGACGTTGGGGCAACGCGCGATGATCTGCGTGGCGAGATAGCCATAGCCCGCGCCGAAGTCAGCGACACGGCCGTGCAAGTCTCCCGGCAGATGTTCCGCCAGCAAGGCCGATGCCGTATCCACGCGATCCCAGGCGAACAAACCGGGCCGGCTGACGTAACCGGCGGCATTGGCGCGCGGAAGATCCAGCTCGAGCCATGCTTCAAGCAGTGCCTGATCGCACGACGCATCCGACACGCCCCAGAACACGCGGCATTTGTGCTTGGAGAGATGGCTTACCGATCCCAGCAAGGCCGAGAGATCAGCCTGCGCGGATTTCGCGCCCTCCGCATTCGGCACGCACGCCACCACGACGCCGCCGCCTTCCGCTTGGCGCGCCGCCTTGGCGAACCCGGCACGCGCCTCATCGCGCTGCCGCGGCGGCAAGACCAGCACCAGCTTGAAGCGTGCATCAGCATCGGCTTCACCGACCTTGTAGCCGCTGCGAATCAGGGCATCGGCAAACGGCCTGAAGCTCTGCTCGCATAGCCAATTGCGCTGCGCGACTTCGCGCAGGCGAAAGCCATCACGTGCGCGAAGGAACAGCGTGGCGCCATCGGTGGGAAGTTGCAGCAGGCCATCGGCGAAAGGCAGGAACAGTGCATCGAGCACTGCTTCGGGCGCGGAGGCGTGAAAACCGGGCGTAGTCAAAACAATGCCTGAAACGTAGGCTGGGATGAAATCCCAGCATAAGGAACCTCAAAAAGCTGGGATTTCATCCCAGCCTACTCGCTTCGTTCGTCATTCCGGCGAAGGCCGGAATCCAGTTAAAAATGACGTGCGCAGCACACGACATAAGATTTTGAGTGCTTCGCACAACGTATTTGAACTGGATTACGGCGTTCGCCGGAATGACGAATGTTAGCTCTGCCGGAACTGGAACATCCTTAAGAGCCCTCCTCTCCCTCTCTCCGCCGGAGAGAGGGAGTGAAGACATCAGCTCTCGCGCCCCATCCGCGCAATCCAGCGATACATCGCAAACGTCACCGCCACAAACGCGATGGTGCCGATCCACACCGAGGCATTCTCGAAGCTGTCGCCCACCAGCGCGAGCGGCGCCGGCTTGCCGGAAAACACCACGATGGCCGCCACCACCACGCCGATGATGCTCTCGCCCACGATCAGGCCGGAAGCGAGCAACACGCCCAGCTGCTTGGTAGCTTCCGACTTCGGCGTGCGATCGGCGCGCCGGTCGAAATACCAGCCGACGATGGCGCCGACCACGATCATCAAGGTGGTGGAGGTCGGCAGATACATGCCAAGGCCCACGGCAAGCGGCGGCAGGCGTACGGATTTGGTGGTGCCGGCGAGGACCGCATCCAGCACGATCAGGCCCGCGCCGATGGCTGCACCAATGCCGATCAGGCTCCAGTCGATATTGTTCTGGATCACACCTTGCGCCAGCGCGGAGATCAAGCCGGCCTGCGGTGCCGGCAGCGCATGCGCAGGATTGACGCCGGGCGCGCCGAGGAAGCCGTAGGCTTCGTTGAGCAGCCCCAGCACCGGCGGAATCACCACCGCGCCGGCGATCACGCCGATCACCAGCGCCACCTGCTGGCGCCACGGCGTGGCGTTTACCAGCTGACCGGTCTTCAGATCCTGCAGATTGTTGTTGGCGATCGCGGCGACAGCGAACACCACCGAGGTGATGAACAGCGCAAACGCCACCAGCGCCTTGCCCGAATCCACCGGCAGATCGGACTTCACGCCCGCCACCAGCAGCAGCGCCGCGATGATCACCACCAGAATGCCGATGCCCGACAGCGGACTGTTGGACGAACCGATCAGCCCCGCCATATAGCCGCACACCGTCGACACCAGGAAGCTCAGGATCAACACGAACACCACGCCGCCGACCACCAGCAGCGTCGTGTGCGAAGCCAGTCCACTGACCACGCTGAAGTGTCCCAGCAGATACGCCACCGGGATCATGCACAACAGCACGACCAGGCCGACGATGCCGATCGGCATGTCGCGCTCGGTGAGCGGCAGCGTGTCGCCCTTGCCGGCCTTGCGCACGCGCGAAGCGGCCATCGCCGAGGTGAGGCCGCTGACCACCGGCTTGACCAGCTTGAGCAAAGTCCAGATCGCCGCCACGCCGATCGTGCCGGCACCGACGAAGCGCACGTATTTGCTCCAGATGCCTTGCGCGACGTCCGCGACGTCACCGGCGGCCGGATGCAACAAGCTGAAATGCGGCACTGCCCAGCCCCAGCTGATGATGGCGCCGACCAGCATCGCCACGCCTACCCACAGGCCAACCAGATGCCCCACCGCAAACAGCGCGAACGAGAGCGAGAAGTCGTAACCGCTGGCAGCGCCGCGGTCGCCGATGCGGAAGTACTGCGCGAGGTCCGAGGCAAACAGCTTGGTCTGCACCACCACGTAGAACAGCGCCGAGACGATCGAGCCGACCACCACGGCCTTGAGGCCCGCGCTGCCGCCTTCCACCGCGGCCGAGTCGGAGGCTTCCACCTCTTCGCCCGAGCCCACCTTCAATACCTCGGCACAAGCCACGCCTTCCGGATACGGCAAGTCGGAATCGGTGACCAGCGCGCGACGCAGCGGGATCGTATACATCACGCCGAGAATGCCGCCCGCCGCGCAGATGCCGAACGACACCCAGAACGGGAACCCGGTCCACCAGCCGACGATGATCAGGCCCGGCAACACAAAGATGATCGACGAAAGCGTGCCGGCCGCCGAGGCGACGGTCTGCACGATGTTGTTCTCCTGGATCGTCGCGTTCTTCATCGCGCGCAAGATGGCCATCGAGATCACCGCCGCGGGAATCGAGGTGGCGAAGGTCAGGCCGGCCTTGAGGCCGAAGAACACGTTGGCCGCCGTAAACACCAGCGTGATCACGATGCCGATGATCAGGCCGCGTACGGTCAGTTCGGCGCGGTCCGCACCGGGTCGGGGTACTGCATTCACGGGTGGTCTCCCCAGGATGTCCAGCGCGGAAGATTAGCGTGGATCGCGCTGGGGTTGTTGCCGCATCGCGGGATCGATCAACGAACTGGATGTTTCCATCGCCAGAAACCCTTGTTCGTCATTCCGGCGAAGGCCCACTGCTGTCCAAGGAAAATTTGCGAACGAACTGGCCGATGCTTGAATGGCAATGCTTTCGTGCGAATTCTGGCTGCAGATGACTCGCAAAAGATGCGTTCAAGGCGCGGTCGAGGTGTTCTCCGCGAACGACTCCCTCCCCTGCTTGCAGAGCCTGCCCCGGACTTGATCCGGGGGGAGGGCTGGGGTGGGGTGAGTGCTTGCCGGAAGCTTTCCCACAAGGGTTCACCCCCTCCCAACCTCCCCCTGCAAGCAGGGGGAGGAGCTGGTTCCAAAGCATGATTTTCGCTCTCGCGAATGTTGCGAAATTTTCTTGGACAGCAGTGGGCCTTCGCCGGAATGACGAGTATGAGATCTGAGGCGACGGGAACCTCTCGCCGATCAACGCGCCACTTTGCGAATATCCCCACGCATCTGCGCGGCGATATCTTCCGCGCCATCGGCCAGCAGCTTGGGCAACGCCTGGGCATATGCCTGATCACCCACGCCGCCTGCCACCGACGCGGATGGCTGTGTCTTGTAGTCGTGGTCGGTCTGAAAACCGTGCGCCCACAGCGAGCAATGCAGACCCAGCTCCATCGCAACATTGCCTGGCGACTTGTCTTCATTGACGCGCAGGCTGGTGCTCAGCCCGTTGCAGGTCACGACCAGGTCCTGCACGTAATTACCAGCCAGCTGTGCGCCCAGCTGCGATTGCACGGCTGACGCGAGATCCGGCGACGGTTCCAACGTGAGCTTGTGGTCCAACCCGCGCACTTCGAGCTTGTCCGCGCCGCCGGTTACCGTCAGCCAAGGCGTGGTGCCTGGCTTCACCAGATCACCGAGCGGTGCGGCTTCGTGCACGTTCTGTCCGCCGCAGGCAGCCAGCAGCGCGGTGGTGGCGACCACCAGAAAACGTTTCATGTGTAACCCCTGTCTCCCCGAAATCGATCAGCGAATTTAATGCAGCGCAGCAACCGCTTCAATCTCTGGCAGCGCAAAAACGTGATCCATGCCTTTGGGCACAATGCCGCGGCGGCGTGCTTGGCTACCCTTGGCGGATTTCATGCACTCGAAGGAAGCCTCGTGCGCAAGACCCTGCCCTCCGCCCTGCTCGCCGCGCTGATCGTTACGTCGGTGCCCTTCGCCCACGCCGCCGACGATGCCAAGCCCACAGCCACGCAAGATGGCGCAAGTGGCGATGCGTTCCATCTACCGCCGCTGCCGGCCGATGCGCACACGGCCCAATCCGTCGAGGTTGATGGGCACACGCTGAAATACACCGTTACCGTCGGCAAGCTGCCGGTGTTCGATGAGAAGGGGACGGTCACCGGCCAGGTGGTGTTTACCGCTTACACCATGCCCGGCAAGAATCGCCCGGTGACCTTCGCGCTCAACGGCGGCCCGGGTGCCGCGTCGGTGTACCTCAATTTGGGCGCGATCGGCCCGAAGCGGGTGAATTTCGGTGTGGAAGGTTCCAACCCTTCCGACCCCGCAGTGCTGCATGACAATCCTGGCACCTGGCTCGGCTTCACCGACCTTGTTTTCATCGATCCCATCGGCACCGGCTACAGCCGCGCGCTGGTGCCGCAAGACAAGGCCACCAAGCTGTTCTACAGCACCGACAGCGACATTACCTACCTGTCGCGCATCATCTACGACTGGCTAGTGAAGAACGGCCGCATGGAATCGCGCAAATATCTGGTGGGCGAAAGCTACGGCGGCTTCCGCGGGCCGCGCATCACCGAATACCTGCAGACCCAGCTCGGCGTAGCGATGAACGGCGTGGTGCTGCTGTCGCCGTATCTGGATGCGGGCGCATCCGACAACGAGAACGTATCGCCGCTGCCATGGATGCTCACCCTGCCCTCCATCGCTGCCGCACATCTGGAACGCGAGCACCGGCTGACGGCCGATGCGATGGCACCGATCATCGATTACACGCGCGGGGATTACGCCGTCACGCTGATGCGCGGCCACACCGATCAGGCCGCCACCGACGCGATGATCAAGAAGGTGACCGAACTCACCGGCCTGGATCCCGTGTTCGTCAAACGCTCCGGTGGGCGCCTGGAAACGCAGGCGTATCTGCGCGAGGTGTATCGCAGCGAAGGCAAGCTCGGCAGCCGCTACGACTCCAACGTCACCGCATGGGATCCATTCCCGTACGCGCCGCACCAGGTGGGCGGCGACCCGATCCTCAACGGCATCATCGCGCCCACCACGACGGCGATGGTCAACTTCGTCACGCAAACGGTGGGCTGGAAATACGACGGCCGCTACAGCGCGTTGAGCTATGACGTAAACAAGGCCTGGCACGATGACGACGACGCCAACGAAGGCTCGGTAAAACAGCTGCGCGAAGCCGTCGCCAATGATCCCAACCTGCGCGTGCTGATTGCGCACGGCTGGGATGATCTGTCCTGCCCGTTCATGGCCTCCGTGCTGATCGTGGACCAGATGCCGGACATGGGCGATCCGACACGCGTGCAGGTCAAGGAATATCCCGGCGGCCACATGTTCTATACACGGGCGAGCAGCCAGGCGGCGTTTCTGCAGGACGTCAAGGCGATGTACGGCGCACGCTGATCAGTACGGTGCGAGCGTTTCCGGGTCCAGGCCAGGATGACGCTCGCGCCATGCCGCCAGCTGCTGGCGATAGTGCTGCCGCGCTTCCTCGTAGAGGTCGAAGATGCACGGATCGCAACCGTTGCCGCAGCAGTCGCCAGCATCGGGCTCGATCGGTGGGCGCGGCGGCGGGTCGTCGTGCAGCAGGTTTTCGTTCGGGAAAGACGTGTCGTTCATGTGCAGACGGAAATCAGACATCATCCACATGGTAGCCCGCCGCTGCTTCGGATGCGTCCATTACACGAAATACAACTACCGTCATTCCAGCGAAAGCTGGACGTAGCGCGAAGCGCGGAGAACGTCCGAATGGACGGCCCCGAAGGGGTGAGCGAAGCGAATCATCCAGCGCCTTCCAACCAAAAGTCGCCGGATCCCAGCTTTCGCTGGGATGACGAGCGAGAGTTTCGGTGATCGACAAACTTCGAAGCACGGCACCCAGCGCTGGAGCGCATCATCGATTTATCCGTAAGGAGTTCAACATGCATCACCCTTTACTTCGCCCCGGCCGCTGGATAGCTGCTCTTGCGCTGTCATTACTGTGCACAGTGAGCGGCGCCGCCGCAGCCAGCGCTTCGTCTTACCGCGTCGTCGGCTACGCCACCGGCTGGGAACCGGCGCAGACCAAGGACGTCGGCAAGATCGACACGCTGATCTTCGCGTTCGCGCAGTTCAAGGACGGCCGCGTGACGCTCGATGACAAACATGCGGCGGACTTGCAAAAACTGCTCGCGCTGAAGGCCAAGAACCCCCAGCTCAAGGTAGACGTATCGGTTGGCGGCTGGACTACCGGCGGCTTTTCCGAAGCCGCCAGCACGGCCGAAGGGCGCCAGCTCTTCGCCGACACCGCCGCGCAAATGCTCTCCCGCCAGCATGCCGATGGCCTCGACGTGGATTGGGAATATCCCGGCCATCATGAATCGGGCATCAAATCCAGCCCCGACGACAAGGCCAACTTCACCCTGTTGCTCAAGGCCGTCCGCACCAGCCTCGATCGCATCGGCAAAACCGATGGCAAGCACTACACCTTGAGCGTGGCGATTGCGGATGGTCCGTTCGTCAGCGACATCGACATTCCGGCGATCAATCCGCTACTGGATTGGTTCAATTTGATGACCTACGACTTCGTCAACGCCAATACGCCCACCACGGGTCATCACACTGGCCTACATGCCTCGCCGCTGATCAAGGGCGACGGCCGCACCACGGATCGCGCGGTAAAGCAGTTCCTCGCCGCCGGCGTTCCGCCGCAGAAATTGCTGATTGGTGCGGCGATGTATGGCCGCGAGTTTGCGGACGTGAAACCCGACCACGATGGCTTGTATCAAAGCTATGGCCATTTCCAGGACATGGTCGCCTGGCCTGTGCTGAAGCAGCGCTTCATCAACAAGCAAGGCTACGTGCGTCATTGGGATGACGTCGCGCAGGCGCCGTGGTTATGGAATGCGAAGACGCACAGCTTCATCACCTATGACGATCCGCAGTCGATGGCGGCGAAGGCAGCTTACGTAAAGGCGGAGCATCTGGGCGGGATCATGTATTGGGAGCAGACGACGGATCCCACGGATGAACTGCTGGATGCGATCTGGAAGGGATTGAATCACTAAAGCATGCCGCCCATGGCCGTCATTCCCGCGAACGCGAAAATGACGGCCAATGGGGTTAATCGATGAGCATCAACCCGGCTTACGGAACCGAAACATAAACTGATCCGTATGTCCCTGGATCGATTTATCGAACACCTTGATCGTGTGCGGGTCCTTCGGATTGCGCAGCACGTTGCTTTCGCCCGCGAACACGAAACCCGCCGACTCCACCTGCTTCTTCACCAGCGCCGGATCGATGCGATGCAAGGTATCGGTATCGGCCATGCCTGACCCCGCCGGCGCCACGTGATCGATCACGATGAACAATCCGCCCGGCTTCAGCGCGTTGTAGACCTGCTTGTCGAACGCCACCGGATCGACCTTGCCCATGAACTTGTCTGGATAGTCGTGATAGTTCTGCGAGGTAAACACGATATCCACCGGTTCCGGCACGCTCAGTTGCGCAGCGGGCTGCTTGAGGATACTCACGTTCGAATAATGCGGATCGGCTGCCAGCTTCTGGAACGGCGGGAATTCATCGCCGTCGACCTTGACGTATTCATCGGGCCATAGCGCGTAGACATGGCCGTTTGCGCCAACGATGCTGCTGAATACGCGCGTGAAATAACCGCTGCCGGGAATCAGTTCCAATACTTTTTCACCGGGTTTCACTTCGCTGAAAACCATCACATCTGTGATCTTGCGGCGTGCGTCGTTGCTGGTGTCCTGCCCGCGTGCCGGATCTGCAACGGCGGTACTGACATAAGGTGGTACGTACTGCAGTGCGTGCATGTGATTCGCTTGCGGTGTCTGTGCCAGCAGGGTTGCTGCGGGCACGGCCAATGCCGCAAGCAGTACGACGGATATCGAACGCATGACGATCTCCTGAGGGTTGGGAGCCCGTGGATTGTGCTACCGGCTCATAAGGGCCGCCTAGGTGACTTGTGGCCCATTCGCTGGACTACCCGGATAGCCCCCAAGTTCCCAGAACCTGGTAATTGCCTTTCCCCACTACGTTATGGACCAGCACAAAGCGGTCAATCTGCCAAACGATGGGCGGCACTGGCACCGCTTGCGGCAGCTCATGCCGGGCGTAGGCCAGCGTGACATGTGGCGTGAACTGGCGTTCGTCGCGCAGCCGTAAACCTGCCTCGACAAGTGTTGTATGCATGTCTCGCCACAATGCCGGCAACGGCTCCGGCACCTGTGAACCGCGCAGCACGCATGGCGGCTCGCGGCCGCGGAAACTGGCAACGTAATCCAGGGTCCAGGCAAACGGCGCTGCGCGCATGGTGTTTGCCGCGGCCATCGCCTTTTCCACCGCCTCGTCCGGCAGCACCGGAAAGTCGCCGAGAAAGTTCAAGGTGGCATGGAAGCGCTCGGGCCGTACCCAACGCGCGCGCAACTCGGGATGCTGTTGTTGCACCAAGGCAGCGGCATGATTGATCTCATGACGCGTGGCAGCATCCGGCATCAGCGCGAAGAACAGACGATGCGTTTCGGTACGCGCGGCAACCTGCGGCGCGGAGGGTTCGATCCTGCTCATGCGCGCAGAGTAACGCATTCGTCATGCAGGTATGCACTACGATCTCCAACGACTCATCACGGATAAACGCGCCATGTCCAAGGCACCTGCCATCACCGCCTACAACGCTCAACCGCTGCACGATCGCGTGGTGTTGATCACCGGTGGTGCGCAAGGCATCGGCCGTGGCATTGCGCAAGCCGTGCTCGGAGCAGGCGGCAGCGTGATGATCGGCGACCTGGATGCGGATGCCGGAAAAGCCTGCCTGCAGGAATGGCAAGTGGGCGATCGTGCTTCCTTCCGTCAAGTCGACGTGTCGCGCGAAACCAGTGTATGCAACTGGATCAAGGCCGCACTCGATCGCTTCGGGCAACTCCACGGTTTGGTCAACAACGCCGGCATCGCCAATCCGCATCAAGGCCCCTTGCACGAATTGCCGCTGGAAACCTGGAATCGCTACCTTGCCACCAACCTCACCGGCGCCTTCCTGTGCAGCAAACATGCGTTACCGACGTTGCAAGCCGCGGGCGGCACGATCATCCACATCGCATCCACGCGCGCACTGCAATCCGAAGCGGATACCGAAGCCTACGCCGCCACCAAAGGCGGCCTGGTTGCGCTTACGCATGCCATGGCGGTGAGCGCAGGACCGCACGTGCGCGTGAACGCGATCCTGCCCGGCTGGATCGCCACCGACGCCTGGAAGAAACCGTCAGAACGCCATACACCTAAGCTGAGCAAGCAGGATCACGCGCAGCATCCCGCCGGACGCGTGGGCACGCCGGAAGATATCGGCGCGCTGGCCGTCTATCTGCTCAGCGATGCCGCGCGTTTCGTGACCGGCCAGCGCTTTGTGGTCGATGGCGGCATGACGATCAAGATGCAGTACGTGTAATCACTCAACCGGCATCGCGCAGAAAGACGGGAAGATCGGTGGTGGGCGGCGGCACCGACATGCCATACATCATCATCGCCACATGCCCGCGATGATAGGTTGCATGATTGACGACGTGCAGAAGAATGTCGCCACGGCGCATCTCGCCATCGCCGCCACCAATGAAGGTGAATCGCACGATGTCATCGCACGCCTGCGCATCGAGCGTGTCGGCGTAGTGCATGTACCATTCGTCGATCTCCGCCTGGTCTGCACGCAGTGTCTCAAAGGGCGGACATGCTTCCGGGTTACGACTGGTGAAACCATGCGGCACACCCTGCAAATGCGATGCCCACACCTTATCCATGCAATAGGTGTGATGGAGCGTGCGCAGCAGGTTACCGAAGACAATGGGTTGCGATGCGGTCAGCGATGCCGCCGGCATCTTGGCCAACGCCTGATAAAGCAGGCCATCGGCCCATGCGCGATAGCGGGCAAGCATCTGAAGCTGGCGGAGCTGTGACATGTATTGGCCCTGTTTTCATTGATCGTAAGGTTTGGCTAAGCAAACGCCCATGCTTCGTTTAAGCGTGATTCGGAAAGCATCAACCCGCACTCATACAAGGAGTTGCGCGGTTTGCAAAGTGCAGAACTGTCATCAACTGCTGAACCGCCGCGAACTTGCCACAAAAGGTGTAGGCAACGTGGCGATCGCTTCGGCGTTTTCTCTAGTACGGTGCAGACCCAGGAGGAGACACCATGAAAACGATCAGCCTTACGCAAGTTTCGACGAAGCGCACTTTGCTCGTACGTGCGCTGGCGGGTCTGCTCGGTGCGGTGGCCGCACTCGCCGCGCTGCCGCAAAAAGCGGATGCCGGCGTGTTCATCGGCGTCGGCGTGTCGGTAGGCGTGGCGCCGCCTCCCCTGCCCGTGTACGAACAACCGCCCATTCCAGGCCCCGGTTATATCTGGACGCCGGGCTACTGGGCCTGGGATGGCGATGAGTATTACTGGGTGCCCGGCACCTGGGTGATCGCTCCGTTCTATGGCGCCCTGTGGACGCCCGGCTATTGGGGCTGGAGCGACGGGTTCTACGTGTTCCATCACGGCTACTGGGGCGAGCACGTGGGTTTCTATGGTGGCATCAATTACGGCTGCGGCTATACCGGCGTGGGCTATGCCGGCGGCTATTGGGGCCATGGCGGCTTCTATTACAACCGCACGGTCAATCACATCACCAACGTCAACATCACCAATGTCTACAACAAGACGGTGATCAACAACGTCACCGTCAACCGCGTCAGCTACAACGGTGGCGCCGGCGGCGTCATGGCGCATGCAACGCCGCAGGAGCAGGCTTTCGCGCGCCAGGCACGCATGGGACCGATCGCCGCGCAGCAACAGCAGATGACGCTGGCCAGCCATAACCCGGCGATGCGCGCATCGTTCAATCACGGCAACCCGCCGATCGCCGCCACCCCACATCCTGGCGCTTTCTCCGGAGCGGGCGTGGTGGCTGCACATGGTGCCCCGCTTGCAGCCCTCGCCGCCGCGCAACGCATGAACAACCCTGCGATGCATCCAGCACAGGCCATGCAACCGAATAACAGCCCCGCGCTGCGCTCGGCCAGCTTTGCGCCGCACGCCAACATGCCTGCAGCAAACAACGTGGCGGCCCACCCGGGCACGAATGGCACGCAGTTCGCACCGGCAGCCATGCATGCGCAGAACATGAATAATGTGAACCGCTCCGCGGTCGCTGCAGCCCCGGCCAACACTGGAGGCTTGCGTTCGGCGAACTTTGCGCCACACGCGAACGCACCGGCCATGCCGCATCCTGGCGGCAATTACGGCAATGCTTACCGACCCGGCGAGACAACCGGCGCCGCGCCCGTCGCGCATGCGGCACAACCTATGAACAGCTACCGCGCACCGGCTTATCACGCACCTTCGCCGACACCGGCGTATCGCACGGCAGCGGTCTATCATCCGGCGCCAGCGCCTCGCCCGGCACCCGCTCCCGCCTATCGCCCGCAACCGCAATACCATGCGCCGCCGGCACCGCAATACCATGCCTATCGCCCGGCGCCTGCGCCGCATCCGTCATCGGGCGGCGCACCGCACGGTGGTGGCGGGCATGAATCGCGTCGCGGATGACGATGATTGGTGTGACGGTGGCAGAAAGGCCCGCGTGTTGCGGGCCTTTTTTTGGTCTGAATATATGCGCGCTGCGGCGGCGGGCGCTCGCTTGGCGTCATTCCGGCGAAAACCGGAATCCATCGTCAATGCGAAGCATGGATGCCGGCCTTCGCCGGAATGACGATGCGCTTTGAAACAGCATCGACGCGGACCTGAATCACAGTCCTTCCCTGCTACCACAGCTCGCGTAGGCAGGGATAAATCCCAGCATCACCATGCCACCAAGCTGGGATTTCATCCCAGCCTACCATCGCATTCTGTGGCGTCCGGTGCATCGTCGCGTTAATGCGCCACCTGCCCGCCTGCCAGCAGCGTGCGGATCATGCGCAACTTCGCCTTGAACTGTTCTTCGTTCGCAGGCCCCATTCGCACCATCAGCTTCTGACCATTCGACAGCCCCTGCAGCTGCGGATCGACGAAATGGTAGTGAGCACCCGAGCGCACCACCGCCACAGGATCATGCACGTCGGGTGCGGCAAGCATGTCGTCAATCGCGACGATCAAGCGATCGTTGAAGTAACCACGTGGATAACCCAGCTCCCGATAGGCCTGCTGAAACAGCGGGTAGTTGTGCTTGTACCACGACACCAGCGCGTGCGGATCAACGATGTTCAACACCGTTATGTAAGGCGCATAGCGCTCGGCATTGCCCGTAGCGATGACGGTGCCGCCATTTGATTCTTGCGTCAGCATCGCGCCGCGTGGCGTGCGCAACGGCAGGATGTTGGTGCTGCCCATGCTCTGGTGCGGCAATGCATCGACCGTCGCCACCACGCGCGAAATGATCTGGCTCTGCAGCAGCGAACCCAGTTCGCCGCCATGGCTCATGTCGAGCAGGGCCTCGCGCACGGTGGCGTCGCTATCGGCCAGCGCGGGTAACGATGCGGTGGAGGCTGGCGCCGGTCCTGCGTTCGCTTCTGCAATCGGATGCTGGATGACCGACGATGCCTTGGCAGGTTGCGGCGCCGTTTGCGCTGGTGCCGGCGTTGCCAAAGGCGTGGGCGATGCAACGGGATGCATGGCACGCTGCACCAGGTAAATACCCGCCGCCACCACGGCGAAGACGACAATGACGGCTGCAATCCAAGCGCCGTACGAAGTCTGCTTGGGGACTCTACGATTCACGATACTGCCTGTTTCACGGAGGGAGTCCCATTGTGACAGGCATGTTCCGCATTCGTTCGGCATGAAGCGCGCCGCTTCATGCTGCATCCATCAAGCGACGCGGAAACGCCCTTCCGTGGTCGTCTTCACCAGCACGCCGGCTTCGGCAGCAGCCTTGTCGTCGCGTTTTTTGATTGGCGCGAGTGTCGGGATGCTGAAGCTGTCATCACGGTTGTAGGCGAGGCTGCTGGCGGCATACAGATCTTCATAGCTGCTCAGCTTTTCGCGCAGCCATTCGCGCAATTGCGGACCGAACAACTGTTCCACCTTGCTGTCCGCTTGTTGCGGCAGGCCAGTCAGCGCGGCCTGTTTCCAGGGTTCCGCCGTGGGATCGGCAATATGCTGATGGCAGGTCTGATCCAGTTCGAGATCGACCGGCAGTTCCAGAAACTTGCACAGGCGCTGCCACTCTGGCGCGGGTTGTCGCACCAGATCTTCCAGAAAGACAAAATAGTGATGGCGCATGCCGATGCAGCTGCGGTGTATCTCCACCGCGCGGTTCCAGCGGCGCACCCATAACTGCATTCCGCCGCTGAAGGAATTGTTGTTGTAGCGCAGATACGCATCCATGATCGACGCGATCACGTCCATGCCTGGGCGAATGACGTGGATGAAACGCGCCTCCGGCAGAAAGCGCTCGATCTCCGGCAGGTAAAGCAAATGGTGCGGCGTTTTCTCAAGCCACACACTGCGTCCGGCGCGTTCGGCAAGCTGGTCAAGCGTGGCAATAAAACGCTTCACGCAAGTGTCCAGTCGCCACGGTGCACGCGTAGGTGCCTGATGTTCGCCGAGTAATGAGCGCTGCAGCGCCAGGTATTCGCGCCGGCCATAGCGGCGCGTCAAACCCAGGCGACGAGCAAGATTGCGCCGGCGTGGCCGTGCGCCTTCATCACCGAAGCGATGGTCGATACCGCCAAGCAGGCGAGGGAAAAAACCGGTTTCGGGAAGCGTGAAAACTTGCGGATGTCGCGCCAGCATGGCCTGCACGATCGTAGTGCCCGAACGTGGGCACCCAACAACAAACGTTCTTTGCATGAGCAGCTGACGCCCCCTGCTTATTTTTATTGGCTGCTGAAACCTTGCCGGCGCACCCGAAAGCGGGCGGACACGTCAGGCTGCCGTAAGTTGACACAACTTACACATCCGTCTTTGCTCTGTCCACAGAAAATACTTACGTTGCAAAACGTTAAGTCGAGTTCGGCCGCTTGCCGGCAACCACCGGCCAGCGTGTCTTGTTCAGCTACCCCCTGATGTCCGCCACTCTCCGGCGGCGACAGCGAACACTAACGTGCGATATGTCACAGACGTGTGTTCGCCTGCTTCTGGTTGCTGCGTAAAGCCACCGGCCAGTAACGCGCCGGTGGCTCGCCTTGGTCTCGCCGTACTGGCCAGTCATGTTTCCGGCCAGCACGGATTCTTCGTCCTTGTTTCTACTTGCCGATGTCCTTGAGGATTTCGTTGGTGTACCCCAGCTGGCCCACGCTTGGATACGAGTTGCAGGTGGACGATGCCGAACCTGCCGCGCACGGTGTATCGCGATCGAGCGACCAGAAGTGCACGCCAGCCAGACCGTTCGCGGTGGCGTAGTTGGTGATGGTGTCGATGTCCGCCAGCGTGGTGATTTCACCGGCCGCATCGTTCTGGCCGATCATCGGCGTCAGCTCGATGTGACTTGCAGGAACGCCATAGGAATGCTCCAGGTTCTTCACCGCCTGCACCGCCGATTGCCCCATCTCGCAGACGCCGCTCACCACCACGCAGTTGGAAGCGATGGCGCTGCCGTAATCCATCGTCATCAGGTTGATGGTGTAGTTCTTGAGGGCCGGACTGGATGCCTGGATCGCCTGCACCACCCATTGCCCCAGCTGATTTACGCCACCGTAGCTGCCATCCGATGCCGCCAAGGTCGCCAGCGTGAAGGAGAAGCGCAGGTTGGGATACTGCGATTGCGCTGCGGCCACGTCTGCCACCAATTGCTGGATTTCCGCTTGTGATTGCCCACCTTCGATATCGAAATCCACGCCGATCATCTGCGCGGTGTAGTACTTGGCGATGAAGCTTTCGAATGCCGATGGCGATCCGCAGGTAAACACGCCATTGGCGCCGCCGGTCGAGACGATGTAGCTCAAGCCGGCACTGGCGAGCGAATTGGCCGCCCCTGGCGTGATATTGGCGGAGATGAACTCCGATGGCGTCACGCCGGCCCAGCTTTCGCTGCCGCATTCACCGGTTGCAAAAGCAAGTGAAATCGCCGGCAACTTCGGTACGTAGTTGGAATATAGGCTGCCGCTGCCGACCACCGGGATGGTCGAACCGGTGACTGCCGTGCCCATGGCATAGGTATTCCAGTTCATGTTGATGCTCATGTCCTTGTACGGACTGAACACGAAACCGCTGGGGGTTGGGGTTGGGGTTGGAGTGGGTGTTGGAGTGGGTGTTGGCGTCGGTGTTGGGGTGGGCGTGGGTGTCGGAGTTGGAGTTGGAGTTGGTGTCGGTGTGGGAGTAGGTGTCGGCGTTGGCGTTGGCGAACCACTGCACGCACCCAGCGACGTCCACGGCGCGCCACTGCCAGCCGCGCCATTGTTGGTCGCCGGGTCATTGCCTTGCGTCCAGAAATTCGCCTTGTAATTGACGCTGTTTTCGCTGACCAGCGCACCGCCGTTGTAAGCCGTGGAAGCATTCCATGCCGGATCGCAACCCGGCGACGGAGTCGGCGTAGGTGTCGGCGTGGGCGAGCCGCCGCATGCGCCTTCCGACGTCCACGGTTGACCGCTGCCTGCACCGCCATTGTTGGTGGCCGGATCATTGCCTTGCGTCCAGAAATTCGCGACGTAATTGACGCCGTTCTCGCTGGCCTGGTTGCCGGCAACATAAATGTTGGAGGAAACCCACGGTGCTGCACAGCTGGTTTGCGCGTGCACGGTTTGCACTGGCGCTACGGTGAGCACGGTGGTGGAAAGCGCCGCGCAGATGGCGGTGCCCAGCGAACTCATTGTCAGGGTGGACCACTTCGTTGATCTCTTCACTTGCATGGGACTGTCTCCACGATTGGATAAACCGTTACAGGTGAGAAATAGCGGCGTGGTGATGACCGCATTCCGGGCGGCCATGCGGGAGCAGACGCCGTCACGCATCCATGCACCGGTGTTGCATTGAAAAGGTTTTGCGATCGCTCGCATCGACGCGCGGCGCGCTTCCGCCAATTCGCCTTCCGCGCTGTTGCATCAACGACGGCCCGACACACATGCCGGACCGCCGCGGAGTTCCCCAGATGTCCCTGCTTGTTATTTGCCGAGATCCTTCAGGATCTCATTGGTGTATCCCAGCGCCCCCACACTGGGATACGAATTGCATGTGGCCGAAGCCGAACCCGCCGCGCACGGCGTATCGCGATCCAGCGACCAGAAGTGCACGCCCGCCAATCCATTCGCTGTGGCGTAGTTGGTGATGCTGTCGATATCGGCCAGCGTGGTGATTTCGCCTTGCGAATCGTTCTGGCCGATCATCGGCGTCAGCTCGATATGGCTGGCCGGAATGCCATAGGTGTGCTCCACATTGGTCGCCGCTTGAATTGCGGATTGCCCCATCTCGCACGCACCATTCACCACCACGCAATTGGCCGCACTGGTGCCGCCGTAATCCATCGTCATCAGGTTGATGGTGTAGTGATTGATCGCGGGGCTGGATGCCTTGACCGCCTGGATCACCCACTGCCCCAGTTGATTGACACTGCCGTAGCTGCCATCCGACGCACCCAGCGTCGCCACGGTGAAGGAGAAGCGCAGGTTCGGATACTGCGATTGCGCCGCGGCTACATCGGCCACCAATTGCTGGATGTCCGCCTGCGTCTGGCCACCTTCGATGTCGAAGTCCACGCCGATCATGTGCGACGTGTAATACCGCGCAATGAAACTCTCGAACGCCGCTGCCGACCCGCACGTAAAGGTGCCCGCCTGGCCACCGGTCGATACGATGTAATTCAACCCGGCACTGTTGAGCGCATTGATGCTGCCGGAAACGAAACCGGACGCCGATACGCCGCCCCAGTTTTCACTGCCGCACGTGCCGGTGGCGAATGCCAGCGTGATCGCCGGCAGGTTCGGCTCGTAGTTGGAATACAAGCTGCCACTGCCTACCACCGGGATCGTGGAACCCGTCACTGCGGTCTGCATGACATTGGTGTTCCAGTTGAGATTGATGGTGATGTCCTTGTACGGACTGAACACGAAGCCGCTCGGTGCAGGCGTGGGTGTTGGTGTGGGCGTCGGAGTGGGTGTGGGCGTTGGGGTTGGGGTCGGAGTCGGGGTGGGCGTCGGGGTGGATGTACACGAGCCCTGCGACGTCCACGGCTGGCCGCTGCCCGCGCCACCGTTGTTGGTGGCCGGGTCGTTGCCCTGTGTCCACCAGTTCGCCTTGTAGTTGATGCCGTTCTCGCTGGCCGTATTGCCAGCGACGTAAATGGCGCTTGCGCTCCACGGCGCGGCGCATGTGCTTTGTGCATGCACGGCCTGCACGGGCGCCGCCGTGAGCACAGTGGTGGAAATCGCGGCACCGACAGCGGTGCTCAGCGAACTCAAGGCCAGGGTGGACCACTTCGTCGACTTCTTCTCAAGCATGTGACTGTCTCCAGACGGATGAACGGACAAGTGAAAAGCACACCGGCGATTCACGACCGCATTCCGGACGGCCATGGGGGACAGTCGCCAACCGCGTCCTGCGTGGCACCACGTGTTGTCATGAAGCTGCAAAGCGACGCGAGTATTGGCCTGTTATGACAACGTTGTCCAGTGCGATTGGCCGATTTGCCCACGCTGGAACGTGATTCCCATCGCAAAGGAAAAAATGTCATGTCGTGAATCGCATGCATTCACATCGCATGCACGCGGAAGCGAGCGGAACGCTTGAAACGCAGGTTTTTACCGCTGCATCGCAACAGTCGCGGTATGAGAGTGGTGGCGCCTCATTGATGATCCCGGCCGAGCAGGCCCCTAGCTGGCCAAAATGGCGCAGCGGCATGGATACTCAAAACGTGATCGTGCGCCATACAAAAACCAGACATGTGTGACAACGATAGCCAGTATTTCCGGCTTTCATTCGATTCAAAAACATCAGTGCCGTTGTCGATTCTGGGTAACTACGCTCGTCGCATGGACAAAGCCCTTCCAGCACGGAGACATCAGTCATGAGCAATCGCTTCCAGCGCATCTCACCCTTCCTGTGGTTCAACGAGGAAGCCGAGCAGGCCGCGAACTATTACGTGTCGGTGTTCGACAATTCCCGCATCCTCACCGTCACTCGCTACGACAGCGAAACCGCCAAGGCAGCCCGCCGGCCTGAAGGTTCGGTGATGACCGTGGCGTTCGAATTGGACGGCCAACAATTCACCGCACTCAACGGCGGCCCGGTGTTCACTTTCAATCCCGCCATGTCGCTGGTGGTGAACTGCCGCACGCAGGCAGAAGTGGATCACTACTGGAACGCACTCGCCGACGGCGGCGAGCCCGCCGCGCAGCAATGCGGTTGGCTGCAGGACCGGTTCGGCGTTTCCTGGCAAGTGGTGCCGGTGCAGTTGATCGAGCTGCTGACGTCCGGCGATGCACAGAAAGTGCAGCGCGTGATGAAGGCGGTGTTGACGATGAAAAAATTGGAACTGGATGTGCTGCAGGAGGCGGCAGCGTAGGCATGGAGGCGTTGGGGTTGACACCCAACAGCATCATGATGGATGGGCGTAGGTTGGGTTAGCGCCAATGGCACTAACATAAGCCGAAAAGCTTGATGCTTGCCGAGATCAGCTCCCTCCCCTGCGACAGTAGGGGAGGGTTGGGGTGGGGTTGCTTGGGCTTTAGCGTGCAGACAAATGTTGCCGTGATATTTCCTGATAAGAACCACGCGATGCCGCCCATTTCGCCACGACGCCTGCTCCACGCCGCTCGCTGCGCTCGCACCCCACCCTGGCCCTCCCCTGCACGCAGGGGAGGGAACATATGCTTGCGAGATTGAAGAAGCATGCTGAAGTTAGTGCCATTGGGGTTGGCGCAGCGTAACCCAACATTTTCGGAGCGATGCGTTGGGTTACGCTGCGCCAACCCAACCTACGTCCTGCGCCATCCGCCAAACATTCATGGTTACCTGCGCGCGGACGCGGTCATTCCGATGAATGGGCAAACATCACGCGGACCCAGGCATGCCGCACCGCACCATGGCGGCCTATAATGGCCCTCGCCATCCGGCTTCTCCTGCATTTCCCTCACCATGGCCGACGCCTCACATTCCCCAGCGACCCTGGAAGGTCGCTCCTCCGGCGTACTGCTGCCGATCCTCAGCACCGTCGCGTTCACCTTCATGGCTTATCTGACCATCGGCCTGTCGCTGGCCGTGCTGCCCGGTTTCGTGAACACGAACCTGGGTTTCGGCGCCATGCTGGCGGGCCTGGCGATCAGCATTCAGTACGTCGCCACCTTGCTCAGCCGGCCACAGGCCGGGCGCATGGCGGATGCCAAAGGCCCCAAGCGCACGGTGATGACCGGCCTCATGATGTGCGCCGCCAGCGGTGCGCTGTTGCTGCTGGCGGCGTTGGCCACCCGCGTGCCCTGGCTCAGCCTGGGCCTGATCTTCATCGCACGCCTGGCGCTGGGTTGCGCGGAAAGCTGCGTCGGCACGGGCGCGATCGCCTGGGGCATGGGCCAGGTGGGACATCGCCACACGGCGCGCGTGATTTCGTGGAACGGCGTGGCGACGTACGGCGCGCTCGCGGCAGGCGCGCCACTTGGTGTACTGCTCGACCATCATTACGGCTTCGCCATCATCGGCGCGGTGACCTTGCTGCTGGCGCTTGCCGCCTTGCCACTCGCGCAATTGAAGCGCGCCACCATCACTGTCGCTGGCGAACGCGCACCGTTTCGCACGGTGGCCGCGCGCGTGGTGCCGTACGGCATCGGGCTGGCGCTCGGCTCGATCGGCTTCGGCTGCATCGCCACCTTCATCACCCTGTTCTATGCCGCGCACGGCTGGCCGAACGCCGCGCTGACGCTTACCGTGTTTGGCGTGGTGTTCGTGGGCGTGCGCTTCATCTTTGCGCACACCATTTCGAAAGTAGGCGGTTATCGCGTGGCGATGGTGTCGCTATCGGTCGAGGCCATCGGCCTGATCGTGCTGTGCCTGGCCCATACCCCCGCGATGGCCGCCATCGGCGCGGCCATCGCCGGCCTCGGCTTTTCGCTGGTGTTTCCCGCGCTTGGCGTGGAAGCCGTGCACCGCGTGCCGGCGCATAGCAGCGGTTCGGCGCTGGGCGTGTATTCGGTATTCATGGACGTCGCCATGGCCCTCACCGGCCCACTCGGCGGCTGGGTGGCCGGCGGCATGGGCTACAACGCCATCTATGGTTTCGCCGCCTTGGCGGCGATGGCCTCCGTGGTGCTGGCCTTGGTGTTGCAGATGCTGGCGATGAAAGAGCAAGCGCATGCGCAAAACGGTTAGCTACGGAATATAGCCACATAGGCTGGGATGAAATCCCAGCACCGAAAGCGACAGCAAAGCTGGGATTTCATCCCAACCTACAGATTGCAAAACCACGCGGCATTAAGACCGCAACATCCCTGTCAAATCATTGAAACATAATACTTTTTAGCATTCCGCCAACTAAAGTCGAAGCCGTTCCTGCCGAACAGAAGGCATCCCTCCCCCCAGGTGCACCATGCTTCGACTTCCTTCCGGCCTGTTACGTATCACGCTTCGCCGGCTATTGCTGCTTCGCCTTGCCGGCATCCTTCTCCTGCTGATCATGATCGGCGCATCGTGCGCCGTGCTGCTGACGAAAGCGGACCAGCGCATCCAGTCCGTCGTCGGCGGCACGCTGGCGCCGATCTCCGACGTCGGCCGCATCCAGAGCGATTTCAACAACGATTTCCAGGCCCTTTCGCACGCGGTGTTGATGCGCCTGCCCTCCGCTGCCGATGATGCCGCCACTGCGCTCAAGAGCAATCGCGTGGATATTGATCGCTACTGGAAGCCATTGCTGCAGAGTGGGCTGGGCATGCAGCAGAAAACATTGCTCACGGTGGCAGCCGAGCATCGCAAGGACGCCGAACAGGCCATGGATGACACGCTCGCCCTGCTGCAAGCCGGACAATTCGACATTGCGCAATTGAAACTCGCCACCGACGTGCAGCCCGCGCTGGTCCCACTGCAAAGCGATTTCACCAATCTGTTCGAAAACGCCCTGACCGCCGGCAAAAACGCGGCAGATGGCCAGCATGTGGCCAATCGCCAGGGCTTGTTCGTGGTGCTGGCGATATTCGCAGGGGCGTTACTGCTGGCGTCGGTCAGCGACGGCATGCTTATCCGCTTGCTTGGCGCACGCCTGCGCCTGGCCGCCGGTGTCGCCCAGCGCATTGCGCGCGGTGAACTGGGCCAGCCCATCGCCATTGGCCGCGATGACGAAATCGGTGAACTGCTGCGCGCTCTCGACACGATGGATAACCAGCTGGCCGACGTGGTGCGCCAGGTTCGACAAAGTGCCGCCAGCGTGCGCGACGATGCGCTGCGGTTGGAGCAGGACACGCAGGCGTTGAGCCAGCGCACGCAATCGCAGGCGGCCAGCCTGGAAGAAAGTTCGGCATCCATGGAGCAGATGGCGGCAAACGTTGCCGAAGCCGCCACGATGGCGGAACAAGCCAACCGTATGGCCGTCGCATCGCGTGCATTGGCCGAGCAAGGGCAACATATCGTTGGCGAAACGGTCAACGCGATGGATGCCATTGATCGCTCCGGTCAGCGCATCGCCGAGTTCGTCGGCCTGATCAACGACGTTGCTTTCCAGACCAACCTGCTCGCACTCAATGCCGCCGTGGAAGCGGCGCGAGCCGGCGAACATGGCCGCGGTTTCGCCGTGGTGGCGGCGGAAGTGCGGGAACTCGCACAACGCTGCTCGCTCGCCGCACGCGAGGTGAAGCAATCGATCGAAGCGAGCGCCGATGCCGTGCAGGATGGCCGTCGCAACGCCCGGCAATCCGGCGAAGCGCTGGCCAACATCGTGGCAAGCGCGGCCCAGGTTGCCGAAAACGTGGCCAGCATGGCCGGCTCCAGCCGTGAACAGAAAGCGGGCATCGAGCAGGTCAATCACGCCATCGCCAGCATGGACAGTGCCACGCAGCAAAACGCGGCCTTGGTGGACCACACTGCCGCGATGAGCCTGGCGATGCGAAGCGGCGCCGAAGCCTTGCTGCAACAGATGGATTTCTTCCGCATCGAGGCCCACAACGCGGAACCGATGCAACCGCGCCACGACGACAACGCCGCGCCAAGCGCGCCGTACTTCGCGCCCGCGTGGGATAAGGCAGCCTGACAATCATCATGGTTTTTCTGCGCGACAACATCCGCTTCAACTCGCTGCTCGACCGCGCCCAGCACGGTCTGACGGCGATGTTCCAGCCGCTTATCCGGCTGGACACGATGGACGTCGTCGCGCATGAAGGCCTTGCCCGCTCCACCGAACTGCTTGGCAACATCAGCACGCCAGAGCTTTTGAACCTGGCGCGTGCCGAAGGCCGCCTGGGCGAATTCGAACTCACGGCGGCGCGCATCGTGTGTCGCGCCTTCGCCGCACAGCAGACGCGCGGCCGATTGCTGGTGAACCTCAGCGCCCAGGCATTCATGCAGGAGGCCATCAAACCCGATGACTTGCTCGCCGCACTCAACAGCGGCGGCATGGATCTCGGCCGCATTACGATCGAACTGACCGAACGCGACATCGTCGAGGAACCCGCGCGCCTGGCGCATGCCTTGGGTTACTTGCGCGCGCATGGTGTGCGTTTCGCACTGGATGATTTCGGCAACGGGCATTCGAATTTCGAGATGTGGAACGAGCTTCATCCGGAAGTGGTGAAGATCGATCGCTACCTGATTCACGGGCTATCCAAAAGTGCCGAGCGCCTGGCGATCGTGCGCGCGCTGTGCCAGGTCGCCGAAACGCTGGGCGCCGATCTGGTCGGCGAAGGCGTGGAAGACATCGACGATCTGCGCATGCTGCGCGAGCTGGGTATTCCCTATGCGCAGGGATTTTTGCTTGGCCATCCCGCCGTACAGACGATCGAGGCGATCAGTGACAGCGTGCGCGATGCGCTGGATGCCAGCACGCTGACGATACTGCCGCGACCGCGCGGGCCGGTCACGCAGCGGCCGATGCACCTGGGTCACCTGGTGATCGACGCACCTGCACTCACCGCGCGCCACACCAATCACGATGTGATTGCAGCGTTCTCGCAGCAGCCCGAGTTGCATGCGCTGGCGGTGGTGGAAGAAGGTCGCCCCATCGGTTTGATCAACCGCCGCGTATTCAGCGAGCGCATGGCGCAACCCTATACACGCGAACTCTATGGCCGCAAAAGTTGCACCGCCTTCATGCATGAAGCACCGTTGCTATGCGATGTACGCCAGTCGCTGGAAAGCATGGCCGACATCCTGCGCGGGCAAGATCAGCGTTATCTCAGCGATGGTTTCGTGATCACGCGCGAAGGCCAATACCTGGGTCTTGGCACCGGCGAATCACTGGTGCGCCGCGTAACCGAGTTGCGCATCGAAGCGGCGCGCTACGCCAATCCCCTCACCTTCCTGCCGGGCAATATTCCCGTCACCGAACACGTTGCGCGGCTGTTGCGCGCCGAGCTGCCGTTTACGGTGGCCTATGTGGACCTCAATCACTTCAAGCCGTTCAACGATCAGTACGGGTACTTTCGCGGCGACGAAATGATCCGGCTACTGGCCGGCATTCTCACCACGCAGGTCAATCCACGCTGCGACTTTGTCGGCCACATCGGCGGCGATGATTTCCTGCTGGTACTGCAAAGCGAAGACTGGGAAGCGCGCTGCCGCCACATGGTGGAGCTGTTCAACCAGCGCGCGCGAAGCCTGTTCGCCGACGAGGACGTCGCTCGCCACGGCATTCTCGGCGAGGATCGTCATGGCAACCCGCAGTTCTTTCCGCTCACCACGGTGGCGATCGGTGCGGTGCGGGTGATGCCGCCTTTCCCTGGGCATCCGGAAACGCTCGCTACGCTGGCGGCGCGGGCAAAAAGACATGCCAAGCGTGCGCAAGTGGGTTTTTATCTTCTGGCCGGCGAAGCTTCATTGCCCGCGTAGGGCACGTAGGTTGGGTTAGCGCAGCGTAACCCAACCATTTCTCGCCTAAACGTTGGGTTGCGCTGCGCTAACCCAACCTACGACCTACGTCGATTCAGGCAGCTCAACCCACGTGCAACCAATGCACGTACACACCATTCGCCTTGTCCGCTTCCCGAAACCCTTCGCGCCCTTCCGCCACCACGCCCCACACGGTGCGCAGGCCGCCAGCGGCAATGCGATCCACGCGCACGTGTTCGCCTTGCGGAATCAGAAACGCTGTTTCCAGCACCATCACGCGATCGGCTTCCCACACCAGCACCGCCTTGCGCGCGGCGCTGGCACCCCAGCCGAGATGAATCTGCACGTCCTGCGCGGGAAAGCCGCCGCGGTTGTCGAGTTTCCACTCCTCGGTTTTGCGCAACAGCGCTTCCAGGCGCGGATCGCTCCAGTCCACCTGCGTGTTCGACACCTTTGCCATGGAATTTATGTGGCTCATTACCGCGTTACGTTGCCTGCAAGCGTCACGCCAGCAGCTCCCCGTTGCCGCATGCGGCAAGTCGAGGTGAACGCTTCGAATGGCTGGCGCGCTCAAGCCGGTTATCGGCGTCCACGCAGATTTCTTTAGAACGCCTCGTTGGGCTTGTTCAGCACTTGCAGCCAATACACATGGATGCCTTTGCGGCGATCCTCCTCGCGGCAACCCTCGCGTCCATCCACCACCACGCCCCACAACGTGCGGACGCGATCGCCCAGATGCTTGTCCACGCGCACTTGCTCACCCTGCGGGAGGACAAACGTAGCCTCCACCACCACCGCGCTATCGCGTTCCCACACCAGGGTGGCCGAGCGGCCCACCGAACCGCTCCAACCCAGATAGACCTGCACATGCTGGGGCGTGAAGCCGCCGCGGTTGTCGATGCTCCAGCTTTCGCTGCGATTCAGCAGCGAAACCAGTTGCGGATCGTCCCAATTGATGGGGGTGTTGCGGGCCCAGGTGTCGGTCTTGCTCATAACCATGCTTCCCCATCGAAGGCGGATTGACGAGGCGGCGATGCCGCGTGTCCGGTGTGGCATGCGAGATGTGAAAAAGCCGTGGAAATCCAGTCATCGGCCATTGACGGATCAGAGCATACGCCTGCAGCCGCCGGCATGGAGAAAACGTGAAAGGCCGGGCGACAGCTGACCTTCATGTCCTCCGCTGCCCCGCGTTGGCATGAAAAATATCGCTGCAACGCACCAATGCATCGCCCAAAAACACGCCGCGCCGCGACAGAACAGCACTGCGGCCGAATGCCGCGCTGCACGCTGATCTCAAGCAGGGTCCGCGCTAAGGTCGACTCGCGGTTCGGTAGCAACGTTCACAGCTCGGGGGAGTTGATGGCGAAGCAGAGAACACATCGTATTGAGCGGTTCATCCGGGTGCACTGGCCCGCCGGAGCTTTGCTCGGCGTGAGCGTTTTCCTGGACGTTCACTACGGACGCGGTCCGCATAGCGCCAGCTACATGACCTTGTTATGGATGACCCTGATCGCCTGCTGGTGCAGCGCCTTCGCCACATGTATTGGCTACCGCAAACGCATGCATCGCCTGGTCGTGCGCGAGCAGTTGGCGGAACTGTGCCAGATGCATTGGCGCGTGTTCGAGGAGCGCGTGGCGCAGGCATTCCGCTTTCGTGGTTACGCCGTGGAGCGCGCCGGTCGCACCGATGCGGATGACGGACTCGACCTCATCCTGCACAAACACAGCATGACCACCCTGGTGCAATGCCGCCATTGGACGCATCGCAACGTCGACGTGAAAGACGTGCGCGAGATGCACAATCTGATGAAGTATCACCACGCTTCCGCGGTGAAGATCGTCGCTTGCGGCGACTACACCGACGATGCGTGGAAGTTCGTCACCGGCAAGCCGTTCGAACTGATCTATGGTGAAACGCTGCTGGCCATGCTGAGCGACGCGCAGCTGCCGATCCATGCCGGCGTGGTGCCGTTCCGGGCACCGTCCTCGCCACCACCGATGCATCACCGGCCGCGTACGGCGGCGCAGACGTGATCGATGAAAAACCGCGCGATGCGCGGTTTTTTCTACTCCCTCCCCTGCGATGGCAGGGGAGGGTCGGGGTGGGGTTGCCTGGGCTTTAGCACGCAGCTGAATGTCGCGACGGATGGCAAGAAGCTATATGTTGCTTCGACACTAGGCTTGCGCGCTCGCTACGCTCGCACCCCACCCTAACCCTCCCTTACTTCGCAGGGGAGGGAACTGCATCTGGCGTAGTTGGGATTCAACGCGCTAGATGCCTGCAGTGGACGGAACAGATCACGACAAGTGCCGTCACACCGCATCATGAAAAATAATCCCCACCGTATGCCGATGCCCCGAGCGAAGCCGGCTCACCCCATGCCGCATCATCACTCGATACACGCCGCGCGTGCCCTGCACCGGCCGATGATGCACGGCAAACACCACCGCGTCGCCTTGCTGTAGCGGCACCACTTCCGCCCGCGATTGCATGCGTGGCCGTTGCTCGGTCAACACGAATTCGCCGCCGGTGAAATCCTTGCCGGGCTGCGAAAGCAGAATCGCCATCTGCAACGGAAACACGTGTTCGCCATATAGATCCTGATGCAGGCAGTTGTAGTCGCCGGCCGTGTATTGCAGCAGCAGCGGTGTCGGGCGACGCTGGCCTGCCTCATGACAGCGCTCAAGGTATTGCGCGTGGGTGGCTGGATAACGCACGTCGATGTTCATCGCGTGGTTCCAGCGATTGGCGATGTCGGCCAGCGGTGGATAGAAGCGCGTGCGAAGTTGCTGGATCAACGCAGGCAGCGGATAGGCGAAATACTTGTATTCGCCGCTACCGAAACCGTGCCGGGCCATCACCACACGGCTTCTGAAATGACGATCCTCGCCATACAGCGCCGTCAGCGCATGGCATGCCTCCGCCTGCAACAATCCCGGCATGTGGGCGACGCCGTAACGGTCGAGGTCTTCGGCAAGGCGAGGCCAGTCAAGTGGATGCTGGTCATGCGTGCGCGTCTGTGCAGCTCGTTCGGCGTGCTCGGTCTTCATCGGCGGCTCCTCATGAAACGTCACACCCTATCGCGCGTATCAGTCCATGGCACTCCGATTATTGCCATAGTCCTGCCCATGCAAGCTGCCGATCATTTTTTCACGCGACGCTATGGTTCTCGTAAGGCATGCGCAAGCGATTGTGGTATTGCCGTTTTGCGTTTCACTGATGATTCATGTGCAGATTACGCAAGCGGTACAAGTGCTTGCGTGTCTACGCAACGTCGAACCGCACGGCGCTGCTTAATTGAATGGGAACGACACCGGCGCTCGCTCAGTATTCCGTGGCATGGCATGCGCTAGCTTCTCTCCACGCACCCCGCCAGGAGAGGAACACCCATGAAACACCACGTTCTGATGCGCAAGGCTGCAAGCCGTTGCGGTGCGCTAGCACTTGGCGCTTGCGTGCTGACGGCCACAGCCTTCGCGCTGGTAACGACGCCGGTGCAGGCACAGGTTTCGATTGGCGTCACTATCACGGCGGGTTCGCCGCCACCGCCGTTGCCGGTTTACGAGCAACCTCCCATTCCAGATGACGGCTACATCTGGGTGCCCGGTTATTGGGCGTGGGATGGCGCCGAGTACTACTGGGTGCCGGGCACCTGGGTGATGGCGCCATACACCGGCGCGTTGTGGACGCCGGCCTATTGGGCGTGGAACGACGATGGCGTGTATGTCTTCCACGAAGGGTATTGGGGCCCTGAGGTGGGCTACTACGGCGGCATCGACTACGGCTACGGCTACACCGGCCGCGGTTACGAAGGCGGACGCTGGGGGCCGCACGGGTTCTATTACAACCGCACGGTCAACAACATCACCAACGTGCATGTCACCAACGTGTACAACCAGACCGTGGTCAACAATGTCACGGTCAATCGCGTGAGTTACAACGGCGGCAATGGTGGCGTACGCGCCGAGCCGACGGCACAACAAATGGCGTACCAACGTGCGCAACACACGCCGCCTGTTGCGGCCCAGCGACAGCAGATGACGATGGCGCGCCAGAATCCTGCCTTGCGCGTATCGGCAAATCATGGCGCACCGCCGATTGCGGCCACGGCGCGACCGGCGGCCTTTACGGGCGCAGGCATCGTGGCGGCGCATGGCGCACGCGCAGCGGAAGCGGGTGCTCCGCACCCCATGCCGGGCGCACGTCCCGTTCCGGAAGCGCATCCGCAACCTGAGCAACACCCAGGCTTGCCTTCGGAGCATTTCGCACCGCATCCGGGGCAAAACCCGAACGCAGAACCTTCGCATGCGCCGGCAGCGCCGAACCGCCCCTTCGAGCGGCCGGAGAACGTCGCCGCGCCACACATGCAACCGCATCCCGAAGCGGCGCCCGCCCCACGTGAGATGCCGCACGAAGCACCCGCTCCGCGCGAAGTCCCCCACTATGCGCCGCCGCCGCGCGAGATGGCGCCGGAGCGTCCGCGTCCTGAACCCCAGCCGGCGTATCACCCTGCGCCACCACCGGCACCGGCTTATCACCCGGCACCGCATCCGGAGGCAGCGCCACATCCCGCCGAGCCACCGCGCCAGGCACCGCCGCCGCATGAGAACAAGCACGAGGAACAACATCCGCCCGGTGGATAAGCCGCCTGCAACGACAAAGCCCTGGCCGCTCACGCTGGCCAGGGCTTTTGTCTCGACAACCTCAAGTCGCTACATGGCCTCGCGCGGTTTCGCGAGCAAAGCCAGCAACGTCAGCAGCGCCGCCGCGGACAAGTAATAGCCCACATACGCCAAGCCATACGTCTTGGCCAGCCAGGTGGCGACATACGGCGCCAGCGACGCGCCGAAAATACCCGCCAGATTGAACGCCAGCGACGCACCCGTGTAGCGCACGGCAGTGGGAAACATCTGCGCCAGCACCGTGCCCAGCGGACCATATGTGATGCCGACGACACACATGCCTACCACCATGAACAGCATGCCGCTCTGCGCGAACAGCGGTGCGTAGGCGATGCCGAAGAAGAAGATCAGCACGGTAGCCAGCAACATCGTGAAACGCCCGCCACGCTTGTCCGCCAGCCATGCCGAAAACGGAATGAACAAAGCGAAGAACAACACACCGACCATCTGCACGATCAGGAACGCCTCGCGCGAATAACTCAGCTTGGATGTCGCCCAGCTCAAGGCGAACACCGTCATCAAATAGAAAATGACGAACGTCGCCAACGACGCGAACGTGCCCGCGATCAGCGCGCCCGTATGCTGCGTGAGCACGTTGAGCATCGGCACTTTCACCCGCTCGTGCTTTGCCATCGCTTGCGCGAATTCGGGCGTTTCGGTCAAGCGCAAACGCATCCACAGGCCAATCAGCACCAGCGCGGAACTGGCCAGGAACGGCACGCGCCATCCCCACGCAAAAAACGCCGCATCGCCCATTTTTTCCGTGATCCACAAAAACAGGCTCGTTGCAGCAAGAAAGCCAAGCGGCGCGCCAAGCTGCGGAAACATGCCGTACCACGCGCGCTTGCCTGGCGGAGCATTTTCGATCGCCAGCAACACCGCGCCGCCCCACTCTCCGCCCAAGCCAAGGCCCTGCCCCAACCGGCACAACGCCAGCAACGCCGGCGCCAGCAGCCCGATATGGTCATACGTCGGCAACAAGCCGATTACCACCGTGGAGACACCCATGGTGAGCAAGGCCGCCACCAACGTTGCCTTGCGGCCGATGCGATCGCCGAAGTGGCCGAACAATGCCGAACCGATCGGCCGCGCGACAAACGCCAGCGCGAAGGTGGCGAACGATTGCAAAGTCGCCGTCGCGGCATCGCCGGCAGGGAAGAACAGTTTCGGAAATACCAGCACTGCCGCTGTGGCGTAGATATAGAAATCGAAGAACTCGATGGTCGTGCCGATCAGGCTGGCAAACAGAACTCGGCCGGGTGAGTTGGCCGGAGTGGTGACGGCATCACGCATGTGTTTTCACTTCCCGGTTAGCGGAGCGCCGATTCTGCCAGACAAGGGCGCTGGTGGGTTGTCATGAAAGCGCGTGTTCCTGCAGATCCGTCGCCCCGGCGAACGCCGGGGCGGCGGTGATAAGTATCTCCATCGAAACGGTGGCGCGCGCTGCGCGACGTTGGGGTTCGCTTGCCGCTCACCCCAACCTACCAAACCTTTTTGCACATTCCGCTTGCCGTCGCTGCAAGAAACGCCGCACGGCGGGATCGTGCGCCAGACCGATCGCCATCTCATACGCATGCAAGGTTTCGCACGCATCGCCGATGCGTGCGAACAAGGCCGCGCGCGCTGCCCAATACGGTTGATACTCGGCCATGCGTTTGTCGCCGGATAACACGCGGATGATGGCGATGGCGGCTTCAGGCCCTTCCAGCTCCGCCACCGCCAATGCACGATTGAGCGCGACCACCGGCGAATGCGTGAGCGCATATAAGGCGTCGTAAAGCTGCACTTCCGGCGTCCAGTCGCTGCGTCCGGAACGCTGACGCTCGATATGCGCCGACTGCAACGCGGCTTCCAGCTGATAGCGGCCGATGCGTTGCAGCGTGCCCGCACGCTGCAACAAGCCCTCGGCCTCCTCGATCATGCCGGTGTCCCACAAGCGCGTATCCTGCTCCGCCAGCGGCACGTACTCGCCCTCTGCGCTGCGGCGTGCGCGCCGGCGGGCTTCGGTATACAGCATGACCGCAAGCAAGCCGAGCGTTTCCGGCTCCCGCGGCAACAGTTCCGTCAGCAGCCGCGCTAGAAACACCGCTTCTTCGACCAGGTCGCGGCGCGTGAGATCGGCATCGTCCGGCGCGCTCCAGCCTTCCGCATACGTGGCATAGATCGCCGCCAGCACCGCGTCCAACCGTTCATTCCAGGCATCGCGCTCGGGAATGGCAAAGGGAATGCCGGCTTCGCGGATCTTCTGCTTGGCGCGGCTCAATCGTTTAGCCATGGCATCGGGCGACACCAGAAACGCGGACGCGATAGTTTTTGCTTCCAGGCCCAGCACCGTCTGCAGCATCAGCGGCGCGTGGATGTTCACGTCAATGGCCGGATGCGCGCAGGCAAACAGCAGACCAAGGCGGCGATCCGGAAAAGGTTCGTCGTCGCTGCTGTCTGCACACTCGGCGTGCATGTCGGCGATGGCTTGCAGTTGCACCGAGGCCGCCTCGCCACTGCGCCGCCGCCGCGCGCCATCGATGCCCTTGCGGCGCGCCACCGTCATCAGCCATGACTCCGGATTGTCGGGGCAGCCGTGCACCGGCCAATCGGCCAGTGCCGCGGCGAAGGCTTCCGACAAGGCATCCTCGGCCGCCGACACGTCACGCATGTCGGCGGCGAGATACGCGAGCAGCTTGCCGTAGCTGCGGCGCGCTACGTCGTTGGCGGTCGCTCGCGCTGGCGCGTGGTCGCTCACGCTGTGGCGTATTCCTGTACCGGCCAAACCGGCCGAACTTCGATGGTGCCGTGGCTTGCACCGGGGCACCTCGCCGCCCAGCCCAGCGCAGCGTCGAGATCGGGCGCTTCGATCAGGTAATAGCCGGCGAGCTGTTCCTTGGAATCCACGTACGGCCCATCCAGCACCTGCGACTTGCCGTCGACCAGGCGTACGGTGGTGGCGGTGTTGGTGTTCTGCAGCCGGTTGGAACCCAGCCATGCGCCAGCCTCTTTCAAGGCCTCCGTATAGGCATGGTAGGCCGCCACGCCACGTTGCTGTTCGGCGCTGGACATGCGGCTCCAGGCGCTTTCGTCAGAAAAAAGCATAAGTAGGTATTGCATGGAAATCCTCCGTCAGTTCAAGCGGGCAACATGCGCCGCCACTCCTGTGACGCACGAGACGTGGCCCATCGGACATCCTTGCCGAGCATAACCATAGGCAACCCTTCCGCGCGATCGCCAAAACGCAACCATAAGGCTGCACAAACGGCAATCGACGGACTAATATGCAACCTGGAGGTTGCCCATGAACACATCCACAGATCGCATCGAACGACAGATCCACATCCAAGCCCCGCGCTCGAAAGTGTGGCGGGCCTTGGCCGATGCCGAATCCTTCGGCGAATGGTTCGGCGTCGCGCTGAAGGGAAAACATTTCGTGGCCGGCGAGCCCTGCGAGGGAAACATCACCTACCCAGGCTACGAACACCTCACCTGGAACGTAACCGTGGAACGCGTCGAACCGGAACGCCTGCTTTCCTTCCGCTGGCACCCGTATGCCGTCGATCCCAACGTGGATTACTCGCAGGAACCCACCACCCTGGTCAGTTTCGAACTGGAAGAAACCACCGATGGCACATTGCTCCGCCTGGTGGAATCGGGCTTCGACCAGATTCCCGCGCATCGCCGGCTGGAAGCCTTCCGCATGAACAGCGGCGGCTGGGATCAGCAGATGACTAACATCGATGCCTACGTCGCCACGCACTAGTGCTTCGGCACGCAGCGCCGGCGCAAAGTTTCCGTTGCTGCGCAAGGCCGTACCGGTCTTCGCAGCACTGGGGGATGAAACGCGCCTGCGCCTGATCGCCCTGCTCTGCACTGGCAGCGCGCTATCCATTGCCCAACTGACGGCCGGCACCGACATCACGCGGCAAGCGGTTACCAAGCACCTGCAGGTGCTGGCCGAGGCCGGCCTGGTGCGCGATCTCCGCCAGGGGCGCGAGCGCCTGTGGGAATTGCAGGCGTCGCGCCTGGACGAAGCACGCCGTTCGCTCGACGTGATCATCGAGCAATGGGATCAGGCGCTGCTACGGCTGAAGGCAACGCTGGAGCAATAGCCGTTTTACTGCAGCAATTGCGGCTGCTTGCGCGGCCGGTGAGCGGGCCTTGCCCGCGCATACCGTCCAAGCGTCGCCTCCACCCGCGCCTGGAACGCCAGCGATCCCAAGGCACGCTGCTGCTGGATGTACATGCGGATATCCCGCAATACGTCCGGCTCGATATCCCGCTCAAACGATTGGCGATACGCGCGCATGTATTGCTCGCTGTAATGGCCAAGCGCGAGATATCTGGCATGCGGGACGATCACCGGATCGGGAAGGCCCAGCGCATTGCTGGCATAGCTCGACCACATATAGGCCGACGGCTCGCCCACCAATCCGGCGCGCACCGGATTGAGCTCGATGTAGCGCTGGCACAGCAGCAGATAGTCATCGCCAATCAGGCAGGATTTGAAACGCCCCTCCCACAGCGTGCCCGAGCGGTGATAGGTGGCGTTGAAGTAGCTGACGTAGTTGCGGCCGATGGCCTGCATCATGTGCGCAAGTGCGCCCACGTGCGATGGCGTTACCAGCAGGTGCACGTGGTTGGGCATCAGCACGTAAGCGTGCACGGCGCAGTCCCAGCGCGTACTGGCATGCAGCAATTGCACCAGATAACAGCGGTAATCGGCCGGAGTGTAAAAACATGCATGCCCATCGTGCCCGCGCTGAATGATGTGCTGCGGCACGCAGGCAAGATCGAACCGTGGCGATCGTGGCATCGTGTAGCCTCCATGCGGCGATGCGTGTGTTAGGTCGCGTTATTAAAGATGCCGCCCTGTTGCTTCGAGACCGTGGCACGCGAAAGCGTCGCGTTATTCTGCGAATCTGCGTGGATCGAAATCGAATAGCGCCTGCCTCACGACATGACCGAAGCAGGTTGACACCGAAGCTGTGCAACTAGCCTTATCGCCCTGCGGTGAAAGGGCCGTGATGGCAAAACCATTCTGTGATGCAGCGCAAACGGGGACAGATCGGCTTAACGGGAAAGTCTCGCTCGGCCAGAAAAGAGACTGCCGCGCGCCGGCTCAGTAATATCCCTGCAACGCGCAAAACACCGAGGAACGGCATGCCCAACGCCATGACCATGATGCGTCTTTCCGCCGGCTGGCTCACTGTCGCCTTGTTCCTGCTGTTCGGCTCGTCATGGGCAGGCAACATCAGCAGTCCGCTGGCCGCACTCGCGCTGTTCGTGTGGTTGTTTCTGGTGATCGTGTGGGTCGCCTTCGGCGTGGTGCACGAGGCGGAGGAACTGGCCGACATGCTGGGCGAACCGCTCGGCACTTTGGTGCTGACGCTGTCCATCGTCATCATCGAAGTGGTGCTGATTTCCGCGGTGATGCTCGGCTCAAGCGGCAATTCCACGCTGGCCCGCGACACCATGTACGCGGTGCTGATGATCGTGCTCAATGGCGTGGTGGGGCTCAGCTTGCTGCTCGGCGGCTTTCGCCATTACGAACAGACGTACAACTTGAAAGGCGCGTCGGCGTATCTGTCAGTGATCATTCCGCTGACCATCATTGCGCTGGTGTTGCCGAACTTCACCACGTCCACGCCCGACGGCTCATTGGCGCGACCGCAGGCCTTGGCGTTCTCGTTGCTCACCATCGCCCTGTACGGCGTGTTTCTGTGGTTGCAGACGGGGCGGCATCGCGGCTACTTCGTCACGGCCGACGAAGCACCCGTCGAGCACGTACCGCAGCAACCTGCAGCCACGTCCCGCAAGAAGCCGCTGTTGCTGCATTTCGGGCTGCTGCTGTTGAACATCCTGCCCATCGTCATTCTGTCCAAGAGCCTGGCGAAAATTCTCGACTATGGTATCGACGTTGCCGGTGCGCCCAAGGCGCTGGGCGGCATCATCATCGCCATCCTGGTGTTCGCGCCGGAAGGTATTTCCGCCTTGATTGCCGCACGTGCGGATCGCTTGACGCGCGCCATCAATCTTTGCCTGGGCTCTGTCGCTTCAACACTGGGGCTCACCGTGCCGGCCGTGCTCGCCATCAGTCTGTTCACCGGTCAGTCGGTGCTGCTTGGCGTGCCGCCATCCAGCATCGTGATGCTGATGGCCACGCTGATCCTCAGCGCCATGACATTTTCCAATGCCCGCACCACCATGCTGGAAGGTGCGGTGCATCTGTCACTGTTCGCCGTGTTTATCGTGCTGGTGTTCAGTCCATGACCCGCACGTAGGCTGGGATGAAATCCCAGCATCGCCATGCATAAGAGCTGGGATTTCATCCCAGCCTACGAGAGCCCAAAACGCTCAGCCGCGAAAGAACAAATAAACCGCGCTATAAGGTACGCGCACTTCCGCACTGGCATGCGCCGCATCGCAACCCGTTGCTGGCGCTGCACCACCTTCGGTGCGCGTGCGCACGATGTACTGCACACTCGCCATGTCACCGTCGCCGCTATGCGATTTGGCATGTAGCACCAACCATGCCACCGCGCCCGCATCCGGCGACGGCGATGCGTTCACCGCTTCGCCCACCACCACGCTGCCATCCGCGGCCTGCCAGCTTGGCCCGGCAAAATGCTTGCCAATGGCATGGCCGCTGGCGTCGCTCAACGTTGCGTCGGGGCCTTTCAATGTCCATGCATAACTGCCTCCGGCAGGTTTGCAACTATAGATTTGCACCCCTTTGGCAAACGCTTCGATGGCGTGCGGTTTGGCCACCGGCGCTTGCGCATGGATGCTGCCTACGAATGCGGCCAACGCCAAAACCACATAGGCCCGGAATGTTTGCATGGTGTTCTCCTGATCGGCTTCGATAAGACAGACAAGGATAAGCGGCGATTATGTTGATTGTGCGGCATGGCGTGCTACATGAACCGTTGCCAGCAATGCCACCCGATTTGCCCTCACCTGCGCGGCGTTTGGCATAGACTTCCGACCACGGTTGTCCACCGCAGCGTGCCAGGCTAATCCGTTGCGGCCGCAGTTTGTTGCGATGACCACCTTCGCACGCATCCGAAGCTGGCCCGATGCATGCGGCACACCTTGTGTAGTGAGGAGGGTAGGTAGATGACTCACACTCCGCTATATCGACAGCTCGCAGCCCTTGCCATCGCCGTGGCCGTCATCGCGCCGTCGATGCCTGTTCAAGCTCAATATCGTCATCCCGATCGCGGCTGGCATCGGCCTCCACCGCCGCCACCGCCGCGCTGGAATAACCGTCACCGCCATGGCGGCGACAACGCTGGCACTGCCATCGCTGCAGGTCTCCTCGGCGTGGTGGTCGGCGCCATCATCGCCAATTCCGCGACGTCTGCCTCGCAGCCGCCTCCGGGCGTGGTCTATCAGTCGTATGGCCCACCGCCGCCACCACCACCCGGCGTGGTCTATTACGACAACGGCTATCCACCTCCCCAGGGTTATCCGCCACCGCAGGGATATTGATCCTGCATCCAGCCACTTCTTGCCCTGGTTGGTCCGGTCCCGGATCGCACTCATGAATCGGAGCGTCCCATCATGAAAAACCTTTTCAGCAAGGCTGCCTTACCCATCGCATTTTCCCTGGCCCTGCTTGGCGGCACCGCCATGGCGCAAAGCACGGCGCCAGCTTCGGCCTCATCGTCCGCCGCCGCGCCTACGCCCAAGAAATCCCACATGCAGCGGCGCATGGACGAAGTGGAGCAGCAGATCAGCGATCTGCATGACGAGCTTGGCATTACCGATGCAGAATCGAGCCAGTGGAACACCTACGCCCAAGTCATGCGCGACAACGCGCAAAACACCGGCAAGGCACTGCACGAGCGCCATCAGAAAATGGAAAGCATGACCGCGGACGACTCCATGAAGTCCTACGCACAGCTTGCTCAGCTCAACGCGGACAACATGCAGAAATTGTCATCCGCGTTCACCTCGCTGTATGCGGTGCTGTCGCCGGAACAAAAGCAGACCGCCGACGAGCTGTTCCGCAATCGCCCGCCGAGGCAGCGGATGGATGGACGTAAGGAGCACCAGAGCAAGCCGGCCAGCGCTTCGTCGACGTCCGGCGGCTGATTCGTATTTCGCGCCGCGCACGCAAAGGCTGGAGGAGTCACTGCCTCCGGCCTTTTTACTTGCAAGCGTAACCTCGTAGGCTGGGATGAAATCCCAGCATGATTGGCATGGCGATGCTGGGATTTCATCCCAGCCTACCGTCGGGCCAAGCACTGCGCTACGCTGGCTTCGCCCGGTCCCCCAACCATCTGCCGGGCACACATCGACATCCACACGTTCGCTAAGGAGGAAGTATGGCTTTCTCTGCTCGTGTCTCGCATAACGTCATGGCCCAGATCAACGTGACGCCATTGGTCGACGTGATGCTGGTATTGCTGATCATCTTCATGATCAGCGCCCCGGTCATTACGCATAAGACGAAACTGGATCTTCCTCAACTCTCCAGCAAGATCATGGAAGCACCGCCATCGGTCCATCTTGCGATCCAAACGGATGGCACGATGTACTGGAACGGCACGCCCGTCAGTTCGGACCAGCTGCGAACGCAGTTGAGCATTGCCGCCATGCAATCCACGCAGCCCGCTTTGGAAATCGATGCCGCCGATGGCGTGGCTTACGATGCGGTGGCAAAAGTATTGGCGGAAGCGAAGGCGCAAGGGTTGGCACGGATAGATATGCTTGGCGTGCGGTGAGTTCGCACTTGGATTGCCCTGTATCTGAAACGCACATTCAACGCTTGCGATAACCCGCTCCCTCCCCTGCGAAAGTAGGGGAGGGAACTGTCCTTCGCAATGGTTGCGATGCGCGCTTAAGCAAATGCTTTTCGGCGCAATTTACGAAGAGCTACAAAACCCCGGCTGTATACTGCCGCCATGCAAAGCCCCATCCCTTCGCTTGTCCCCGCGCTGATCGACGCCCTAAAGCACGACGGCTTTTCATTCGTCACCGCGGACGTCATGCAACCGCTGTTGCAAGCATCGGGCGGTCTCTCGGGTTGGGATGCGTTCACGGCCAGTTGGAACCACCTAGGCCCCGACCCCTACCTTGCCGCAACCGGAAGACAGCGCCGCCGTCGCCACGCCACCTATGTCGCCAAGGCACACGGCAACATCGAGCTTGCTCCGCATCAACCGCATTACCAGGCACTGCAATACAATCGCCTGCAAGGCAATATCGAGCGCTGGTTCGAGCCAGTCGAGCCTGCCATCGCCAACGGCCAGAGCCTGCACACCATCCTTGCCTTCTGCAACGACTTCTTCAGCTCGCTCGCGCCTACCGTTGCAAACTGGCATGTGGAAGTGCATCAGTTCCGCATCGAGGCCAATGCCGATGCGGCCGGCGAACCCACGCCCGAAGGCAGTCATCGCGATGGCGTGGATTTCGTGCTGGTGCTGCTGATCGATCGCCACAACATTGCCAGCGGCACCACCACCATCCACACGCCGGACGGCAAGCCGCTCGGCGATTTCACCCTCACCCATCCGTTCGACGCCGCGTTGATCCACGATCCACGCGTGTTCCACGGGGTGACGCCAGTCACGCCGCTGGTGCCCGGCGAGCCGGCGCACCGCGACGTGCTGGTGGCCACCTTCCGGGCCAAGCCCTGACCTTACCCATTGAAGACCAAGCACGGGCTCGGCATGACTTTCCACATAGTTGCCAAAAGCAACTATGTGGATTTAGAGTCGCACCATGAACGCCAAGCCGATGCCATCGCAGCTTGCCCAACAAATTGCTGCGATACGTGAGTTCAACCGCTTCTACACCGCCCGCCTCGGCCTGCTGCGCCGACGGCATCTCGACGGCGAATTTGCGCTGACGGAAGCGCGCATCCTGTATGAGATCAGCGCGCAGCCAAAGGTGACTGCCTCCACGCTGCAAGACACGCTGGAGCTGGATGCGGGTTACATGAGCCGGCTGCTGTCGGGGCTGATCCGGCGCAAGCTGATACGCCGTGTCACGTCCGACACCGATGCGCGTGAAAAACCGCTAGTGCTCACCGCCGCCGGGCAAAAGGCTGTTGCGCGGCTCAATGAGCAATCCATGCGGCACATCGGCGAGATGCTTGTGCATCTCAATACAACCGATCGCGATGCCTTGGTGACGTCGCTGGCAGGTGTCCGCAGCCTGCTTGAAGGCCGCACGCTACCCTTGCGCATCGTTCGACTCACCGAGGTCAACGATGACGCGCTCGCCATCATTCATGAGTATTACGAAGCCATGCACGTGGTGCAGCGGGACAAGCCTGGCAGCATTCAAAAGCTGATTGACGCACCCGCGTCAGGCTTATGGCTGGCGTATCTGGGCGACGAAGTGGTGGGCTGCGTCGCATTGCGCAAGTTGACGAAACTGCGAGGCGCCAGCGAGTGCAAGCGCCTTTACGTCAAACCCAGCGCACGAGGCCAACATATCGCCGAGAAGCTGCTCGACGCTCAGGAAGCATTTGCTCGCGACGAGGGCGTCGCATGGATATACCTCGACAGCTACGACGATTTGAAAGCCGCCATTGCGCTGTACGAAAAGCGCGGGTACGAGCATTGCGAGCGCTATAACGACAATCCGCAGGCAACGGTCTTTATGCGCAAACGCCTGTAGCGCTTTCGACGTAGCCCTGTAGGCTGGGTTACCCCGGACTTGATCCGGGGGTAACCCAACCTACGGTTACCGCTTTCGATTTGCCTTCCACGCGTCCACGCGCTCGTTGATGTACCGATCGTAGTCTTCCGGGGTTTCCAGCTTCGCAATACCCGGCTGCGCGCCCGGCGCGGGATCAGGCATCGGCAAATGCCCGGCAAGTTCGGCATACACCTGTTGCAGATGCGAGGGCTTGTTCGCCGAAGGATTCGTGCCCTTCGATTGCGGCACCGCCACGCCGGATAGGGGATCGTCCGTGCGCGGCGTAGCCAGGCTGAGCACCGCGCTGACATCCGGCGCCGCAGCATCGCGCGCCGTCAGTGCCGGCAAACCCCAACGCAGTTCCACTGTCTTCAAAATCGATGTGTGATCGAACGGCGTGGCGCCCGCTGCGCGGAACACCGTACCCGCCGGAATCAACGGCGAGATCAGCAACGTCGGCACGCGTGGCCCGAAGCGCTTGAAGTCGAAACCGTATTCGCCGGCCGTACTGTCCGGCGGTACCGCATTGGTGGGTGGCGCGACGTGGTCGTAGCAGCCGCCATGCTCGTCGTAGGTAATGATCAGCAAGGTCTCATTCCACGCCGGGCTATTGCGCAAGGCGCTATACACGTCGTGGATGAACTGCTCGCCGAGCGCAACATCGTAGTTGGGATGCTGGCTGTTGCCCTTCGAGCCCCAGCTTGGCTCAAGAAAGCTATACGCCGGCAAGGAACCGTTCGCCGCATCCGCCTGGAAATCCTTGAACTGGCCAAAGTACGTTTCGGCCATATTGGTAATGTCGGTGAAGGTGTGCCGGGTCAGCGGCTCGGCGTTGTAGCCGTAGATTTTCCAGCTGACATTCTTCTGGCTGAGCGCGCCAAAGATGGACGGTGCGGTGAAAGTCTTGGTCTTGTCGTCCATGTGGCCTTGCGACGTGGCCGCATGCACGAAGGCGCGATTAGGCAGCGTTTCCGTCGGCGCCGAGCTGTACCAGTGATCGCACACCGCAAAGCCACGTGCCAGGGCGGAAAGCACTGGCAAGGTCTGCGGTGTGTGCATGCCCATGATGTCGTTGGCGGTGGTGCCGGGCAGGATCGAATAGCCTTTGCTTTTCGATTCCCAACTCAAGGTATAGGCGAAGTTGGTGACGAAGCCCTGGTTGGTCGCCGCCGGCGGCGTCGGCGCGGTGTTGCTGCCGAACAATTGCGAATTGGTCGCGGTATAGCCTTCGCCCGGATCAGCGCCTGGCATGAAATACGTGCTGCTGGTGCCGCCCTGAATCTTGAATACGCGGACCGGCTTGCCGTTGGCATCGGGATTGGTTTCGCTACCGGCGAGCCCTTCATACGCTTGCCCGGCCGGCGAAACATTGCCTGCATCGGCATACAGAAAACCGAGCATGTGATCGAACGAGCGATTCTCCAGCATCACCACGACAATGTGATTGATTGCGGACAACGCTTTGCTGGAAGTCGCCATGACATGCCGCCTTGTGTGTGAAGGAAACGTAACGACGCCGCGCGAGCACCGATGACTGTCGCTACCTTAGTCAATCGTGATGACAGTTTTCCGCGAATGCGGTCGGCGATTCAGACGCGATCCAGATACGGCACAAGCATGTTGGTCAGCCAGTCCATGAACACTTGCACGCGTGCGGACAGGTTGCGCCTTTGCGCATACAAGAGCGACACCGGCATCGGCTCGGCTTCGTATTGCGGCAACACTTCCACCAAACGTCCGCAACGCAGCGACTCCGCAACACCCACGCGCGGCGTCTGCGTAATGCCCAGACCGGCCGCGCATCCACTGGCATAGGCTTCCACACTGTTGACGGTGAGTACGCCTTGCATGGGCACGTAGCGACACTCGCCGCCTTCCATGTATTCAAAACCCGGCGGCCGTTGCCCCAGCACCGACACGTAGTGGATCAGCTTGTGATGGGCCAGATCCTCCAGCGTCTGCGGCACGCCGTGTTCGGCCAGATAGGCAGGGCTGGCGCAATTGACGATGCGGTACTGACCCAGCGGCCGCATGATCAGGCTGGAGTCGGTCAATGTGCCCACACGTACCACGCAATCGAAACCTTCGGCCACCACATCCACGCGGCGATCGCTGCAACTCAATTCCACCTGGATGCTCGGATGCTCGCGCAGGAATTGCGGCAAGTGTTCGATCACATGTCTGGCGACGCCGCTGTTGGTATCCACGCGCACGCGTCCGCTCAATGCTTGCGGGGCTTGCTGGAACATCGTGCTCAGTTCGTCGAGATCGGCCAGTACGTCCTTACAACGCTCGTAGAAACGCTGGCCGTCGTGCGTCAGCTGCACGCGGCGTGTCGTGCGATGCAGGAGTTGCGTGCCGAGCTGTGCTTCCAGATGTTGCACGGCGGTGGAAGCGCTGGCCTTGGGCAGGCCCAGGCTGTCGGCCGCCTTGGTGAAACTGGCCAACTCCGCCACCCGCGCGAAGATATGCATGGCTTCGATCCGGTTCATCGCCTGCCTCGCCCGATTGTTCGTCATTCACGAACACAGCACTCATGATCGGACGATTTATGCGCTTAGTACAGATCAATATCCTGCGCATCGTTGGCTACTTCTTTTTCCTTCAAGGAGACACCCATGAGCACGAACACTCCCATTGCCTTGATCACTGGCGGCAGCCGCGGCCTCGGCAAGAACATGGCGCTGAAGCTGGCCGAACACGGCACCGACGTGGTGCTGACCTACCGTTCCAACCAGGCCGAGGCGGAAGCCGTGGTCGAAGCGATCCGCAAGCTTGGCCGCCGCGCCGTCGCCCTGCCGCTGGACGTGGGCAAGACGTCCACCTTCGCCACTTTCGCGGAACAGTTGCGCGCTGCATTGAACGAACACTGGCAGCGCGATCGCTTCGACCATCTGGTCAACAACGCCGGCATCGGCACCCATGTCAGCTTTGCGGAGACCACCGAAGCGCAGTTCGACGAACTGATGAATATCCATTTGAAGGGCACGTTCTTCCTCACCCAGACGCTGCTGCCCGTGATCGAAGATGGCGGGCGCATTCTCAACCTCTCCAGCGGCCTGGCCCGCTTCGCCCTGCCCGGCTATTCGGCGTACGCGGCGATGAAGGGTGCGATCGAAGTGCTGACGCGCTATCTGGCCAAGGAACTTGGCCCACGCCGCATCGCCGTCAACACGCTGGCACCCGGGGCGATCGAAACCGATTTCGGTGGCGGCACCGTGCGTGACAACGCGGATGTGAATGCCTATGTCGCCTCGCAAACGGCGCTGGGCCGCGTGGGTTTGCCGGACGATATCGGCGGCGTGGTGGCGATGTTGCTGTCGAAGGAATGCGGCTGGATCAATGCGCAGCGTATCGAAGCGTCCGGCGGGATGTTTGTTTGAGTATCTGTCGGTTGCCATGAAATACGTTCCCGCCTCATTGCCGTCATTCCCGCGAAAGCGGGAATGACGGCAATGGGTTCCTCGGCGGTTGCCATTACCCACCTCACAGGAACGCCTGTTGTTCCATCGTCGAGGAAGCGCATGCATCCCGAATCGGTGTACCTTCCCCCTCCTGACACCAAGAGGGGTTCTACCGTGGTCAGCAACAGCCCATCGCACACCGTCCCCAGCCGCGAACAGGCACTGCATGCGCTCTACGAAGCGGCCGAGCTCGAACACTGCCTGATGTGCACGTACCTCTATGCGGCGTTCTCGCTGAAGTCGTCGGTGGAGGAAGGCGTCACCGCCGAGCAGCTCGAAGCGATCAAGCGCTGGAAGCACAGCATTCTGCAGGTGGCGATCGAGGAGATGGGCCATCTGATGTCGGTGTGGAACATCACGGTGGCCTTGGGCGGTGCGCCGCGCGTGGGGCGTTCGAATTTTCCGCTCGATCCGGGCTATCTGCCGGCCGGCGTGGTGGTGAAGCTGGCGCCGTTCAACATGGCGACGCTGCAGCATTTCGTTTATCTGGAACGTCCAGCCGGTTCGGCCGAACCGGATGGCGCCGGCTTCGAGCCCGAACGCCAGTTCGTGCGCGGCGCCAACGGCCCGCGCCTGACGCCGATGGGTCTCAACTACGACACCGTCGGCGAGTTCTATCAGACCCTGGGCAATGGCTTGCGCCGGCTGGTTGAAACACACGGCGAAAGCGGCGCGATGTGCGGCGATCCGGCCTTGCAGTTAAGCAGTGCGGAAGTGTCGCTGCCGGGTGCGAAAAAGGTGATCTGCCTGAAGACGGCGCTGGCGGCGTTCGACTCCATCATCACGCAAGGCGAAGGCGCGCAGGAGAACACTGAGAATTCGCATTATCAGCGTTTTGCAGCGATACGCGCGGAATACCAGGCGCTGCTCGCGGCCGATCCATCCTTCAAACCGGCGTTCCCCGCCGCCACCAATCCGGTGCTGCGCCGGCCGCCGCGTCCGGAAGGCCGTGTGTGGCTGGAAGATCCGGATGCCATCGCTACGGTGGATCTCGCCAACGCGGCGTATGGCCTGATGCAGCGCCTGCTCGCGTACACGTATGCGGTGCCATCGCCCGATCCGGACAAGTCGCTGTCGCTGGATCTCGGCATCGGCCTGATGCGCGCGCTGGCGCCCTTGGCCGAACGCGCTGCGCGATTGCCGGCCGGCCCATCGAATCCGGAATGCCATGCCGGCGTGTCGTTCATCACCTTGCGCGATGCATCGGCTCTGCCACCTGGCCCCAGCGCGCGCCGCTTCTTCCGCGAGCGTTTCCAGCAATTGGCGGAAGCGGCGCAACGCATGGCCGCATCGGGCGATCCGCGCACCATGGCTGCCGCGGCGGTACTTGCGCATCTTTCAAAACAAGCGGAGCAAGGTTTCGATCTCGATCGTCCCGCGCCGTCAGCCGCTGCACCCGCGCCCACTACAGTGGCGCCCGCAACGGCTGCACCGTCGTCCACGGTGCAAGACGGTATCGAGCAGGTCGAAGGAGAAAAACTGACCTTGATGTTCGAAGCCAAGCGCTGCATCCATGCGCGCTTCTGCGTTACCGGCGCGCCAAAGGTGTTTCTTGCCAACGTGCAAGGCCCCTGGCTCTACCCCGATGCGATGGACGTGGAGCGATTGGTCGACATTGCGCACGCCTGCCCGTCCGGCGCCATCCAGTACAAGCGCCGCGATGGACGGCCGGACGAAACCGCGCCGCCGGTGAACTTGGCGGCCACGCGCGAGGCCGGGCCGTATGCATTCCGCGGCGATCTGCGCTTGAGTGGAAAAGCAGCCGGCTTCCGCGCCACGTTGTGCCGGTGCGGCGCGTCCAAGAACAAACCCTTCTGCGACGGCTCGCATCACGACATCGGCTTTGCCGCCAGCGGCGAACCGGCGACCGATGCCTCAGCCGCGACGCTGGACGTCCGCGACGGCCCGCTGCAGATCGATCCGCAAATGAACGGCCCGCTGCGCGTGCGCGGCAATCTGGAAATTGTCAGCGGCACCGGCCGCATGGTGACGCGCGTCACCAGCGCGACGCTGTGCCGCTGCGGGCATAGCCAGAACAAACCGTTCTGCGATGGCAGCCACGCCAAGGTCGGGTTCATCGCCGACGGGGCTTGATCACTTTTCCTCTTTGCAGCGCTGGTTGTCCTCGCCGGTATCGTTCAAGGCATCGCCGCTATCGTTGGTGTCCTCCAGGCGCTGCGGCGGGCCGCGGCGTTTGTGCGGATCGTAGGGTTCGCCGGCTTCGCGGCGTGGGGGTTGTTCGTTCGGATTGGTGGGCATGACGGGGCTCCTTTCGCGAGGTGTGACCACTATCCGGCCGACACCTGGAAGGCCTGGTACGGATTGCGTAAAGAATGCGTGCAAGCACGTAGCAAACCGAACGTAGGCCGGGATCAAATCCCAGCATTGGATGCCACAAAAGCTGGGATCTCATCCCAGCCTACGAGCTGCGCGCCGGGTCTGCTCGCTCCCCTGCGGAAGTAGGGGAGGGTTGGGGCGGGGCTGCTTGTGCTTTAGCGTGCAGCCAATGTCACCCAACACATGGTTTAGACATTCGCGGTGGCGTCAGCACCCCGCCGCTCGCTTTCGCTCGCACCCCAATCCAGCCCTCCTCCCCGATCGAGTCGAGGACAGGCTCTGTAAACAGGGGAAGGAATCATCACTCGCTCTTCCCTGCGGAAGCGCATGGTCCCCCTCCCCCTTTAGAATGGCGCCCTTGTATCCATCCGATGAGGGCAATTCGTGGTCATCCATCCCAAGGTTCGCGGCTTTATCTGTGTCACGGCGCATCCGGTCGGCTGCGAAAAGAACGTGCTGGAACAGATCGGCATCACCAAAGCCAGAGGCACTGCCACCAACGGCCCCAAGCGCGTGCTGGTGATCGGCGCATCCACGGGATACGGCCTGGCCTCCCGCATCACGGCGGCCTTCGGATTTGGCGCGGCCACGCTGGGCGTGTTCTTTGAGAAGCCTTCCAGCGACAGCAAACCCGGCACCGCCGGCTGGTACAACTCGGCCGCGTTCGACAAGCTGGCCAAGCGCGCGGGCCTGTATTCGCGTTCCATCAACGGCGATGCGTTCTCCAACGAAACACGCGAGCGCGCGATCGAGTTGATCAAGAAAGAGATGGACGGCCCGATCGACCTGGTGATCTATTCGCTGGCCTCGCCCGTGCGCAAATTGCCCGATAGCGGCGAAGTGGTGCGCTCCACGCTGAAGACCATCGGCAAACCGTTTACCGCATCGTCGGTGGACACCAACAAGGACGCCGTGGTGCAAGTAACGGTGGAACCTGCCAATGAGCAGGAAATCAAGGACACCGTCGCCGTGATGGGTGGCGAAGATTGGGCACTGTGGATCGATGCGCTAAGCCAGGCCGGTGTATTGGCCGATAACGCCAGCACCGTCGCCTACAGCTACGTCGGCACCGAAATCACGTGGCCGATCTACTGGCACGGCACCATCGGCCAGGCCAAGCAGCATCTGGACAACACCGCGCAGGCGCTCAACCAGCGCTACGCCGCGCAACACCTGCACGCATACGTCGGCGTGATGAAGTCGGTGATCACGCAGGCCAGCTCGGCCATTCCGGTGATTCCGCTGTATATCTCCATGGTGTTCCGCATCATGAAGGACAAAGGCATCCACGAAGGCACCATCGAACAAGCCAACCGCCTGTTCCACGACGTGCTCTACCGCCCGGACGGCACGCCACCACCCACCGACAACGAAGGCCGCCTGCGCCTGGACGATTGGGAAATGCGCGACGACGTACAGCAGGCGTGCAAGACGTTGTGGCCGCAGGTGAACACGGAGAACTTGTGGGAGCTGACCGATTACGCCGGCTACAAGCATGAATTCCTGCGCTTGTTCGGCTTTGGTTTGAAGGACGTCGATTACAACGCGGATGTGAATCCGGATGTGAGTTTTGACGTGGTGCAGATGTAACGCTTCTGCTCCTGCGACAGCGATGTTCCGAACTTAACGCTCGCCGCAGGGCATTCCGCTGCCTGACGTCATTCCGGCGAAGGCCGGAATCCATGCTTTGCATTGGCGATGGATTCCGGCCTTCGCCGGAATGACAACCCGCTTTGAAACGGCATCAACGCTCGCCTCAAGTTGGGAGCATGCCAGGAGGGGCCGGAGCTTGCAGGAAATCATGAAAACCTCATTTGCGAGCAGAGTTATCCCTATAACTCCAATCGGAAACTGCCCATATTTGTCGGAAATCCTCCATGCGACGCTTGCTTGAGGGCGCAATTGGGTTAATGCACCTCGAACTCAAATACGTTTCGCATAAATGCGTAGAGAAATCTGACGATGAAAAGAATATGGCCGATCGTGTTGCTTACCTGCATCGCGACAACGTCGACGGCTGTTCCATCAAGCAGCCCGCTTGAGGTCGTTCTCAGTCACCCCGAATCAACCTTGGAAGCGGAATCCGGCGTGGTGATATTTACGATGACGAACCGAAGCAACGCACCCATCCATGTATTAAAGGCGCTCATTCCCTTTCCAGTGATGGGAGAGCGTTTGATGAATAACCTGCTTGATGTTTTTGATGGCCGAGGCGCCAGGGCAAAGTACACGAGCGTATTCGTTGAAGGGGTTGTCTACTTGGATGATGGCCTCGACGAGAAATCTTTCATGAAGATGAATCCTGGAGAATCCCTGTCAAGGAAGATAGATCTATCCAAGAGCTACGATTTAAGTGCAGGTGGTCCATATAAAGTGAGGTTTGATCGCTCTGTAGTTGGTGAGGCCAGCAGAAGCGAACGCGGCGTCATGCGATTCTTGCAAACAGACCCGGCTCCAACTAGCAACACTTTGGAGATTTGGATCAACGTCTCCTTGCTATCCAAGACACCCTGCTTAGTAGATGCCAAACGCCCCACCATGTGTGCGAAGCCTTAGGGATGCTCTGATCTATTCCATGCACCCGGCATGGCGTCCAGAAGGCCCGCAGGGTGTGTCGCGTGGCGCAGGAGCGATGAATGACAACCACTACGACGCCCTCTCGCTATACAAAGAACACAACAAAAAAGGCCGGCTTTCGCCGGCCTTTTTTTGCATCACCGCATGATGCCCGTATGCCCCAGCGAGAACCGCCCAGGCTGCGGCCATACCGCCAAGCCGTGCGGCTCCATGCCGACCTTGATGATCTTCACCTTGCCGGTGGCGGTATCGAACGCATACACCACGTCGTCGAAACGTCCCGACAGCCACAGCCACTTGCCATCGGCTGTGACGTTGCCCATGTCAGGGCTGCCGCCGCCGGGAATCGGCCAGTTGGCTACGACCTTGCGCGTGGCGAAATCGATCACCGACACGCTGCCCGGACCACCGCGCGGACCATGCACCTTGTTGGAGCCGCGGTTGGCGACATACAGCTTGGTCGCATCACGGCTGGGATACAGGCCATGCGTGCCAACACCGGTTTTGATAAAGCCGATCTGCTTGAAGCTGTCGCCATCGATCAGGTACACGCCATCAGCCATCATGTCGGCGACATAGAACACCTTGCCATCGGGCGATACGCGAATGTCCTGCGGCATGCCGCGCTTGCTCAGCTGCAGGTAGCCGAGCACCTTGCGGTTGACCATGTCGATCTTCACCAGCTTGCCACCGAACTCGCAGGTAAAGATGGCGTACTTGCCGTCGATCGAGAAATCCGCGTGATTGATGCCCTTGCATTCCGGCGCCTGCAGACGCGACTTCAATGCCATGGTATGCGGATCGCGGAAGTCGAGGCGCGCGAAGGCTTCGGCCACCACGATCGCTTCCTTGCCATCCGGCGTGAAGTACATGTTGTACGGATCGTCCACCGGATCGGCCTTGCCCGGCTTGCCGGTCTTCGGATCGATCGGCGTAAGGCTACCGTCGTTGCGGCCTTCGGCGTTGTTGGTGACCCACAGCGTTTTCAGATCCCACGACGGCACCACGTGCTGCGGGCTGCGACCGACCGGAAACTTGTCGACCACGGTGAACGTGCTCGGATCGATCACGTACACATCGTTGGAACGCAGGTTAGGCACATAGATGCGCGGCAGATCGCCCTTCACCACCGGGCTGAACATGTTGTAGCCGGCGTTGCTATACATGTTGCCGGGGTTGGTCACCGGCGGCATGCCGGGCACGGTCTGCACCGTTTGCGCGGTAGCGACCGCAGTGACACACAATCCGGCCAACATCACGCCGGCACGCAAGGCAAGACGCCCAAAGCAATCAAATTTCACGGCAGATTCCCGTATCTGAAGAGAACAACGATTTATTTCCCATGACGCGTATCAACGCCCCGCCGTTTCCTGACGAATGGCATCGACCGTGCGCGAAACTATAGCATCCACGCCCATTTGGCCGAGCTCCACCGTGGAACGTCGCGGATCGCCGCCGTACACGCCATCGGCGGCGCCCGGCTTGGTTGCGTGGCGCAATTCGTTTGCGCGCACCATCTGCGGTGCGACCGCCAGTTGCAGCGAGGTATCGGCCAGTCCGGCATGCGTGCCGATTTCGTCATCGCGGAAACCACGCTGACGCAGTAGCTGGGCATAACCATCGGAAGAGGTTTCGTAATACGCCGCCGGCAAGATCGCCCGCGCATTCGTGCCCGCCCAGGTCTTGTTGAGATGGGTCACGACTTGCTTCAAGTCTTTCTGATAGCCGCCGTGATCGCCGAGAAACACGATGTTGCGAAAGCCATGCACGGCAAAGCTGTTGGCGGCCGACTCCAGCATCTTCTGGAATACGTCATCCGGAACGGTGATGGTGCCCGGAAAGCGCATGTGCGACGTCGGCGGCGCATAGCCGCCTTCCGGCACGTAAGCCACCACTGGAGCAACCAGCGCATTGCCGAGTTTCTGCGCAATCTTGGCGGCAAGAAATTCCGCGCGCACGTTGTGCTTGCCCACGGCAACATACGGCCCACTCTGCTCCGTGCCACCGATGGGAATGATCACCGTGGTCTTGCCGGCGTGGATCTGGTCACGCAGCTCGGTCCAGGTAAGGTCCTGCAACTGTACGGTGGAAGGCGCCTGGGCGAACGCAACTTGCGCTGCAACGACGAGAACGGCAGACGCAAGCATGCGTCGAAGAAAAGCGTGGCGCTGGGTCATGGGGTGATGCGCAAAAGGGATGTGAAGAGCAACGGCGCCTATGGTTGCACGCCGTTAACGTCTTCGCATCCCTTTGGCATCAGTTGCCAGCGTTTTGCCCTATTCGAAGGCGCTCATTCGCTCTCCTGCGGTATCGCCCGCCGGAAGATTTCCTCCCAGTAGGCCATGCGCTCGGAATACGCTTCGCGCACCGATTCGGGCTGGTCGTTCTGCAGGCTGCGCACGTGGGTAATCGGCAAGGTAGCCGAAGCCATCTGCCGCCACGCATCGGCGGCGGCTCGCAAGTGGGAATGGGACGCCAGGAGCGCAGCGATGACCTGCTGGTCCACCATTTGTTGCGCGCTGAGCGCCATCAATCCTTCCAGCGCAATGTCAGTACGCTCGGAGAGGAACGCGACAGCCTCGCCCCAGTTATTGAAACTGACTTCCATGGGCGACTCCTCGGTTCTGGGAGACGGTTACAGCCTAGGGGCACGTCGATCAATTCTGTGTAGGCAACGCTTCGATGTGAATGAGTTTGTTCACATAAGCTAGCCGACATGCACAAGCGTTGCCGCGTAAGGTCTGGACTTCACTTCGAGGTAACGAACATGCAAGACCAGACATTGGCCAACGGCAAAAAGCCGGGTTCATCCGATCGGAATGAAAAAGACGTGGCGCGCATGGATCATGACGCGCAGAAGCAGCGCGACAAGAAGATCGAGCAAGGCGTGGAGGAGAAGGACAAGGATGCGCGCCGGCAGATGGGCATCGAGCATCCGGGGCGGATATTGCCCTAACGCCGCCCTCCTGTTGCAGGAGAGCGGACGTAGCCTGGGATGAAATCCCAGCATGGTGTGGCCTACGAAGCTGGGATTTCATCCCAGCCTACGAAGCGTCGGTTGGAATCAGGCAGCTTCCGCTTGCCCCAACGGCTGCCACGCGTGCTCGGGGTAATACTGCCGCATCAGCTTGTCGACGTAGGCAACCAGATTGGGCCGGCCCGCCACCGCATCGCGCAATGGCGTATCGAAGTAAGGCGTAAGAATCGACGCCAGCACGCCGAACGCCGTTGCATCCACTGCACTCAAGCGCTCCCCCATCAGATACGGCTTGTCGCCCAGCAAGGTAGCGACCGCATCGATGGAACGCACGCCCAGGGCCGCAATTTCCGCCGCCGAATGCCGGCCGATGCCGTGGCTGCGCAGATCGGCGTCCTTGCGGGTCTGCATCTCGCGGCGGAACTGTTCGCGCTGCTCCTCCGGCACGCCATTGGCGAAGTTTGCCGGCCCCTTGGCGAAGTTCTCCGGCACGATCCAGCGGAACCACACCATGGCGAAATAGAGGTGATCCTCCAGCATCCGCTCGATCGCCCACGACTCGGCACGCTGGCGCGCATCCAGGCCTTCATCCAGGTCCACGCCGTACTTACGCTCGATATGTGCGCGAATGAAGGTGGAATCGCACACCACTTCGCCAGCGTCCACCATGTAAGGCACCTTGCCCTTGGGTGCCTGCGGTGGCATGGCGGATTCCCTCAGATAGGCAAGGCCTGCCATCTTCAACTGCACTTCGGTCTTGATCACGAACGGACTGGTTTCCGGCATGCCGAAACCGGGGCGGCTGGCGTACAGAGTGATGCTCGGGGTGGTCATATCCTTGAGGTCCACGCGGTAAGGAGCGCATAGCCTGCTTGCCTGCTGCTGACAACGTGTTGTCAGCAGGTGCGCGCATGCACGTTGCCAGGCCGGTGGTGAGTAGCGGTGTTAGGGTTCGCACTTGCTCATCCCCAGCCGTTATGGAGCACCACGACACCCGCCGTGATGAATCGGCGCAGGTTGGGTTACCCCGGATTTGATCCGGGGGTAACCCAGCCTACGACGCCGCTGCATACCAGGCCTGCACGCTGGCAGGAAGCAGTTGATCCAGCGCCATGCCTACCGCGCGACACGCATCGAGGTTGTCGAGCAGCGCCCGCGCGTAACGCGGATCGCGCGCTTCCGCCGGCAAGGTCGCGTCTTGCCATTCGATCATCGCCAGCAAACGCTGCGACCACTCGTACAGCTGATCCGCTCGCTCCGCAAAGCGCGCATGCAACCAGTCGCGTAACGGAGCATGCAGCACATAGCCATACCGATCCGCCGTGCGCCGCACGAACGCATCCACCTCATTCCCGATGCCGCGAAACCATTCGGTATGCCCACCGGCCGCCTCCGCCACCAGCAACGGTGCCGAGGCGCGATGCTCCGGCCAACGCTCGATCAACAGGCGCTCAAGCCGCCGGGCCTCGCGCAATTGGCCGGTCTCCACCAGCAGCCCTTGCTCCAGATCGAACAACGCAAAAAAACGCGGATGAAAGCTGCGGAATCGCTGAATCGGGTCTTGCGTGAAGCCGACCTTGGTCAGGTCCTCCCCCAGCGACGGCAGCACGTAAACGAACGTTCGTCCGCGACGGACAGGATCAGGCAACTCCCAACCATCCTGTGTTTCACGCTCGCTCAAACCTGTTCCATCCCATGACTGTCGCAGCGCTCGACGGTGACGCCCCAGCACGTAATACTGCAGATTAAAGCAGTAGGGGAAAACACTACCTTGAACGACACTCCTGCCAAGGGCAGCCTTGCTTGCGTAGGCATAGGCATGACACTGGGCTCCCACCTCAGCCCACGCACGCGCAGTTATATCGAACAGGCGGACGTAGCGTTCGTGCTGGTGTCCGACGGCATCATCGAGCTGTGGCTGAAGGGCATGAACCAGGACGTGCGCAGCCTGCAGCCGTATTACCAGGAAGGCAAATCGCGGATGAAAACCTACCGGCAGATGGTGGAAGCCATGCTGGCCGAGGTGCGCGCCGGCAAGCGCGTCTGCGGTGTGTTTTACGGCCACCCTGGCGTCTTCGCCTGGGTGCCGCACAAAGCCATCGAGATGGCGCGCAGTGAGGGCTTCCCCGCCCATATGGAGCCCGGCATCTCCTCCGAAGATTGCCTGTACGCCGACTTAGGGATCGACCCCGGCGCACGCGGCTGCCAACACTACGAAGCCAGCCAGTTCATGCTTTACCGGCGTTGTATCGATCCAAGTGCGTGGCTGATCCTGTGGCAGATTGGTATTGCCGGCGACCAGACGCTCAAGCGTTTTTCCACCGGCGAAGCCCATCGGCAAGTTCTGGTCGATGTGCTAGCCAGGCATTACCCATTGGATCACGAGGTGGTGATTTACCGCGCCGCCACCCTGCCCTTCGAATCTCCGCGCATCCAGCGCCTGTCGCTGGGAATGCTGCCTTCGGCGGAAGTAGGCATGCCCGATACCCTGGCTATTCCACCCGCCCGCCCCCTGGAAGCCGACGACGAGATCCGCACCCGCCTGGCAGCCCTGGCCTGAAAGCGGTCATTCCGATGGATAAATAAGGGCAAATACGCCTGACGCGTCAGCTTGTTTTCGATATCGCGACGCATGCTCCCTGTGCGCGATATGATGGACCGCCGCTCGTGCCTGGGAGAGATCACGACGGCCGATAAGGGGGCTCCACAGTCAGTAATACAGGGGTAATTTAGATGTCGAATGTCATTCGTTTTTTGGAAAGCATGGGTAGTGAAGCTCAGTGGGGCAACATCACTGAAGAAAATTTGAAGTCAGCTTTGGCGGAAGCAAACGTCGAAGACTCGGTACGCTCCGCCATTCTTGATAAAGACGTGGCACAGCTGCGGACGCTTCTGCAGCAGAAGCCGCTAGTCGGCCTAGTTATTCCGGGCGAAGAAGAAGAGGAAGAGGAAGAAGAAGAACCCGATCAGGAAGATGTGCATCACGCATCCCTGGCTGCTCAATCGTAAATGCGCGTCACCGGCAGCCAGCGCCGGAAATACCAGGCAGGAATACTCCTGCTTCTTGCCGTGCTCGGAGGGGTGGCGACGGCCACTTCTCCCGCGGAAAATGCTTCGCAATTGCTGGCGCGCGCCGAAAGCTTAAAGACATCCGATAATCAGACTTTCGCCAAATTGCTTCAGATATTGGCAGGGCGCACCAATGAACTTTCTAACTTAGAGAAGTGGCGCCTGCGCTACCTTCAAGGTTGGCAAGACTGCTATACCGGCCTGGAAGAACAATCCAGGCTGATTTTGGAGAATGTGGCAAATCAAGCTCCAGATGCCATTCTCAGAACAGAAGCAACGGGTACGTTGATAAACGTCCTCGGTGTCGGGCATCACTATCAAGAGGCCTTTGAGTATCTGGACAAAGCCCTGGACGGCTTGGCACAAGTTACAGACAAAGACGCTCGCTTTCATCTGCTGGGGGAAGCATCGCAACTTTTGAGCGATGCCGGCCAATATGACCTCGCAGAAAGCTATGCCAGCCAGATCATCACAGACTTTCCGACTGGCCGGAACGGCTGCATTGGGCGCACGCTTCAATTGCACGCTGAACTTCGTGGAGGACGAAACAAGTTACCGAAAAAGGAATTTCAGGATGCGATTGATCGCTGCCTCGCCATTGGCGAAGTGGTGATAGCTGATACGGCGCGACGCGACATGATCGTCATGGCCATGCAGGATGGTAGAACGGATGAGGCGATCACCCAACTTCAGGACCACTATGAAGAGGTAAAGGGGCTCAACTATCCGGCACTAGCTGCCGAATACAACATGCTTTTGGCGCAAGCGTATTGGCAAAAAGGCAATGTCGCTTTTGCGCAAAAATACGCCACCGCTACTATTGATATTGCCACTAGAGCCGACCTTACCGAACCACAGGTAAAGTCCTATCAATTGCTTTACGAGGCTGAGCGTCAACAAGGCAATTTGCGTGATGCGCTTGCGTATCATGAAAAATACGTCGCCGCCGATAACGAACACCTAGACGACACCCGCGAAAAAGCCCTCGCCTACCAGATCGTCAAACAACAAGTCGAAGCCAAAAAAGTTGAACTCGACACCCTCAACAAACAAAACCAGATCCTGCAACTGCAACAAGCCCTCGACCACAAAGCCGTCGTCACCAGCCGCCTCTACATCACCCTGCTGCTGACCATTCTGGCCTCGATCGCCTTCTGGCTTTACCGCCTCAAGCGCTCGCAACTGCGCTTTATGCGACTGGCGCGTCGGGACGGCCTCACGGGCATCTTCAACCGCCAGCACTTCGTGGAAGAAGCGGAACAAGCGCTGCGCTATGTGGGTAAATCGCTGCGCGGCGCCTGCCTGATTCTGATCGATCTCGATCATTTCAAGGAGATCAACGACACGCACGGCCATGTCGTTGGCGATGCCGTGCTGAAGCGCGCAGTGGCCGTTTGCCAGTGCCATCTGAATTCCTGCGACGTGTTCGGCCGCCTCGGCGGCGAGGAATTCGGCATTCTGTTGCCGGAGTGCACGGTCATCCAGGCGCTGGAGCGTGCGGAGCGCATCCGCACGGCGATCCAGCAAGTGGATAGTGACGACGAGGTTCCGCTCACGGCGAGTTTTGGCATCGCCGCCACGGCGCACTACGGCTACGAACTGCGCCGCTTGTTGATCGCCGCGGACAGTGCGCTCTACCGCGCCAAGAACGACGGCCGCAATCGCGTGGTAGTCAGCATGGATGACTATGCACCGCGCGCCGCCACAGCCGACGGTCAAAGCAGACACGCCGAAGCATCGCCCTACGCAAAATCTGTGGAATAACGCATCGCTCCCCATACAAACGCGCAAGCGCATGGCGCGCTGGCGTGCAGCGTTATTGCACACACTCTGCATTAATACGTACTTAAATCATCAACAAGGCGCACACGCGATCTTCAAGCGCGCTGCTCTCCAATGTTCACGACTGCCTTCCCCAGCAGTCACCACGCTGGCGCACAAGCACTCGCCACGCAGGTTCAGAACGATAAGAGGAACGCGCTATGCACAAGACGCTACTAGCCGCGGCGATAGCCGCAACCACCCTGTTTGCCTTCCCGGCTTTCGCCCAGGACAACACGACAACAGACAGCGGCACCAACACCGCAGACCAAGGCAACTATCAGCCCAACCAAGACGTCGGCTCCGGCAACTGGTTTATCGATGCCAACGTCGGCCGCACTAACGGCTCGAATGCCGGGCATTTCGGCAATCTGTCCGGTTTCAATTTTGCACACGGCACGCGCGGCCGCCGCACAGGCTACGGCCTGGAAGGCGGTTATCGCTGGAAGGCCGGCCCCGACCTGGGCCTCGGTGTCGAAGTGGGTTACGCGGACCTGGGTAATTACCGCGTCAGCAACCTGTTCAACTCGAACCCGGTCAACCAATCGTCCCGCGTGAACGCATTGCGCGGCTGGATCGCCGGCGTCAACGGCCGCATCAACTTGGTGCGTGGCTGGTACCTGAGCGCGCACGGCGGCTACTTCCGCCCCAACAATTACAACCACGTCTACCCATACGCCGTCGGCAGCACGCTAGGCACGCTCACCACCGCGCGCGCAGGCCATGATGGCTGGTATGGCGGCGTGGGTACCGGCTGGGACGTCAATGATCATTTCGGCATCGGCGTGCAGTACGACTACTTCCACGCCAACGCCGGCAGGATTGTCGATCCGGTGACGGGCGCGGTAGCGGCGGATCTGAAACGTTCGACCGGCATTGCGTCGATCAAGGCGGAATATCGGTTCTGACGTAGGTTGCCACGGAACACATCCTCGCCTCATGGCCGTCATTCCCGCGAAAGCGGGAACCCATTTTTCGGGATGCATCAGAGCAAATGGATTCCCGCTTTCGCGGGAATGACGGCCCTTGGGCGAGTTTCATCATGGCGGGTGCCACGGCACTGCATGACTGTTGGAGTGAGCGGAACGCGAACCCCAACACACCCGGCGCCGGCACGCCACGTTGGGGTTCGCCTGCGCCTCACCCCAACCTCCGTTTTGCGCAGCCACATGCGCGCCGGCATCTATTTGCCGGCATCCTGCCCCTTGTTCAAATCAATCATCGGAATGGAACCCGATCCCACCACCTGCGGCAGGATGCCATTCCAATGCTGCAGGCCATAGAAGCGCGTGTATTCGGGATCATTCTTAAGCGCTTGCCCCACCGTCTCGATCGCCTTGGCCTGCGCCTGCGCCTGCAGCACGGTGGCCTGTGCTTCGCCGGTGGCGCGTTCCACCGCAGCGGTCGCTTCAGCCTGCGCGGTGACGGTTTTCTGCTCGCCTTCGTAGCGCTTCTGCGCCACCGTGTTTTCCGCCTGCACCGCCAGGTTCTTGGCGCGCACGGCTTCCTCGATGGATTGATCGAACACCGGCGAATAATGGATGCCAACGAGCTGCACGTCGATGACATCGACGTCGAACAAACGCTGCAAGGCTTCGCTGATGTCCTTGCGCATCTGTGTGGTGATCTGCGCACGCTGGTCGGAAATGGTCAGCGTGTTGTAGCGTGCGAACGCAGCCAGCGCGCGATCGCGCACCACCGGCAGGATGGTGGTTTCGACGTCCACCGAACCGGCACGGCCGACGTGATAAAGCAGATTCATCACCGCGGAAGTGGGTATCTGGTAAATCAGGCTGACGTCGATGGTGACTTTCTGGTTGTCGTTGGTATAGACGTCCAATCCGTTCAAGGTATAGACCGAGCGGCTCGTTTGCAGGCGGTCCACCGTTTCAAAGAACGGCACCTTGAAATGCACACCGGTCTTGAGCGGCGCGGACGTCATCGGCGTACCGCCCAGCCAGCGCGTTCCCGCTTCTTCGCTGGGCGACACCACGAAAATACTGTTGAGCAGCAAGATGATGAGGATAACGGCGATCAGCAACCCGCCGCCGAATTGAAAGCGGCCAAACAGCGAACGCGGGTCTTTGGGTGGAAGATTAAGCATGGACGATTTCCCCTGAAACGCACAATTATCGAGTCATTGAGTGCCTTCGCCGGAGGCGACGATCAAACACCCCCGGCCGCACCGAAAAGTTGTGTAGATACTTGTGCCAATGGTGGCGGCATCTTGCACCAACCCGGTGACGTTGACGAGTGACCCGCCATACCGCCGCCTGCATTTTGCGGAGAATTTACGTCACCGGCCGCCCTCGCATATAGCACCTTTACCCGGTCTGGCACGACCATGCGCCATCCGCCAACCAAGCAACAGGCGCGCTACCGTGACCATCATGATCGTGCAAGGCCCCCATACCCCTGCCTCCTCCCTCAGCCAGGAACTGCTGAGGCAGCTAAAACAACTGGCATGGGCGGCAGGGCGTACGGTCGAAGTCTGCACCTGCACGGGTTTGCGCGAGCTTGTGGCCCGCGTGCGTACGGCTCGTCCGCACAACACCGAATTCATGGTGATTGCACCAGGTACGCTCGCGCAGCAATCGCAGCTGCATCCGGAGGCCGGCCTTGGGAATGCTCTCGACGCCCTGAACATGCCCTACGTTGAAGTACAGGATGGCGACGCTTCGCTGGACGTAGGCAACCCTTCGCATCACGGGCCGCTGGCCACAGTGGTGGTCAACGGTGATGCGCGCATCAGTTACAGCATTGCGCTGAACATTGCATTGAAACGACTCGCCGCCTGATCGCTGTACCCCGGAAGCATGCGAGACTCACGCGCATGCTGATCCGCCCCGCCCGACCCGACGATGCCTTGCGCGTAGCCAACGTGCATGTGCGCGCATGGCAGGTGGGCTATCGCCATTTGCTGCCTGGCGACTACCTTGCGCAGCTTGATCCGCGCGAGCGCGCCCAACGCTACAATTTCATCAATCAAGACATGCAACGCCCCAAGACCTTGGTGGTGGAGGAAGGCGGCATCATCCGCGGCTTCGCCACCACCTCGCCCGCGCGCGACGCGGGTGCCCCTGATAGCGGTGAGCTATGCGCGCTTTACGTGGATCCCGATGCGTGGGGCCAAGGCTTCGGCACGGCGCTACTGTCTGCGGCCCGGCAGTGCCTGGTCGAACAGGGATATCGGCACGCCACGCTTTGGCTGCTGGCCGGCAATCAGCGCGCCGAGCGTCTTTACCGCGCAGATGGCTGGGCGCCCGATGGGCAGGCGCGCACGGAAAACATCTGGGGCGTCACGGTGGATGAAATCCGCTATCGGCGCTCACTCTGATCCATGCCATGCGCTCGGCATGCCGTCCAGAAGACCATCGCGCCGACCGATTGCGTCAGGTGACGCAGGAAGTCACCGAGGAACCCGCACCTATCCCAAGGCGCCCGAACCTCCTCCCGAATTACGGGCAATCGCTGCTTTAGGCAAAACAACCACTTCCACGCACTACCACCAGGTCTTCCGCACGCGATTGAGCAGTCTTTAAGCAACACGGCTGCGCCGATTCCTTGGCGCATTTCCTGCTTGACGACTTTAAACGGGTTCTACGACCGCACTCGCGAGTCATCCAGGCATTCAAGAAAAAAAGCGCTCAGGAGGGGGCGGTGGGCAGGCATAAAGACGGTGGCATCGAGATGGTTTCCAAACTGCCATGGCAGGCCGGCATCGTCCTCGGCGCAGCAGGCTACGTGGCCATGCGTTATGGGCTAGGCTGGTGCATGACCACGTTTGGTGGCCCGGTCGGCCAATCCCTCGGTACGTCGCTCGCCGATGGCGCCTATGCGCCTGCCGCCTGGTTGCTGTTGATTGCCTGCTGGCTCGCTGCGCTGATTTCCTTTATCGATAGCCGGCGCCGGCATCGCCTGCTTGCTTCGCAAACCGGCCTGCGCAGCTTGAGTGCGATGGATTGGCGCGAATTCGAAATGCTGGTCGGCGAAGCCTTTCGCCGGCAAGGTTACAAGGTGCGCGAAATCGGGCTTGGCGGTGCAGATGGCGGCATCGACCTGATCCTGCATAAAGACAACGCGACCATCCTTGTACAGTGCAAGCAATGGCGCACCAAATTGGTCGACGTGCGCGTGGTGCGGGAAATGTACGGCCTGCTTATGCATCACGGCGCCGATGCGGTGAAGATCGTTGCCATTGGCCATTACACCGACGATGCGCAACGCTTCGTACATGGCAAGCCGATTGAACTGGTTTCAGGCGATGCCCTGCTGGCGATGGTTCGGGAGTGCCAGGCGGCCTCACGCAAGTAAGCTGGGTTAACGCAATCGTAGGCTGGGATGAAATCCCAGCATGACCATGCTTGGCGATGCTGGGATTTCATCTCGCCCTGCATGTATCCGCGCCTACAGATTAAACAAGGCGGCCTGCCCACGCAGCACACCGGCCTCGTCGACCAACTGCCACACCGTGCCATCGTTGATCCAGAAACTGCGCTCGGATTTGCTCACGCGCAATCCGCGATAGCCGGTCGAAAAACCCTGCTTGCTGACCTGTTCCAGAAACTGCCTTCTGTCTTCCACTTGTTGCGGGCGTGCAGACAGCCGCGACGGAAGCTGCAGCAGTTCGTCCCAGGAATATTCAAAGCAACGCTGTGCCGCAAGATTGCCGTAGATAAACACCGGATCGGCGCGCGTGTCATGCGCCAGCAATCCGAACGGCGCGTCCTGATACAACCAGCGAGCACCTTGCTCGTCAGTCAAGGCGGGATCGACCAGCGGTTGATGGAGCCATCGCGCATAACTGTCGACAAGCAGGCGATAGAGCGTCGAAGCGGCGGCAGGTAGCGTCATAAAGATCCGTGCAATCGATGATGATAAGAAACAGCTGCGGTGCGATATACGCACCGCAGTTGAACTATAGATTTTTCAAACGTGGATTAGGCCCCACCACCTGGTGACTGTCGACCGGCACCTCCACCAACATCGAAGGACGATGCCGCTGATAGGCTTCGCGCATGATATCGGCGAGGTTGCTCAGATCGGGCGACACGCGGACACTCGACCAGCCACATGCACGCGCCATCGCGCCGAAATCGATCCGCTCCAGTTCACCGTGATAGCGGCGCGCGGGCGTATCGGGCAAAACCTTCGCGAGCCCCTGCTCCACGATTCCGTAGCTGGCATTGTCCAGCACGAACAAGGTGATGCCGAGCTGCCGCGCTTCGATCAGGCAACCACCGTAAAGGCGAAAGCAACCATCGCCCGAAAAGACGAACACATGCTTGCCGGGCGAGGCGATTTTTGCCCCCAGTCCCAATCCATACGCGCCGCCCATCGCAGAACCGCGATACAGGGAATAGATCTTTGCGTGCGGATGGGGACGCTGTGTGACGTATTGGCGGTCCTTATAGGCTAAACAAACGTCGTCGAAACCAAGGCTATCCGGCTGCCACAGGCTATCCAGTTTTTCGTAGAACGCCACGATATCCACGGCGTTGCCATGCGCACTGCCATGCATGCCGAGGTTGAGATGGGAGTAGCGAGGCGGTTCCTCATTGCTGATCTGCGGATGCGCCTGACACCACAGAATCGTATCGCGCAGCATTGCTTCGACGTCGCCAGCCGTTTGGTGGAATTCCCCCGCCGCCTGATGGCGGAAACTTCCGTGCAAACTCCCATAAAAATGCGCGTTGGCGGTGATGTTCCAGACCAGGCCAGCTTTGGGTTTGGCAAAATTGGTGGTGTACTCGTCGCTGCAGAAGCCGACGGTGATGAGCATGTCGTGCTCGTTCAAGCTGTCCCACAGCTCCCTGGCGCGATCGTTGCCACCAAAACCCAGGTAGCCATAGGCATAAGGATTGTCGCGAGAAACGGCATTGGCGCCATTGATGCTCCAGACGATCGGCGCCTTGAGCACCTCGCAAAGCTGCGAGGTGAGATACGGCATGTCGTGATAGCGCGGCGCTTCGTCACCAGCCATCACAACGATGCGGCCCTTTCGTCGCTGCGACAAATGATGCTGCAAAAAGGCCGTCACATTTTCACGCTCTACCGCAGCTTTTGGTGCAGGCATCAGACTTCTTTCCGAAGCAAGCGATGCCATCTCCGACAACGCATCCGGCGGCAAAACCAGCACCACCGGTTTTGATTGACTCAACTGATCCCACGCAGCTGCCAGCTGCTCATCAAGCGCATCGATGTCATCCAATACAAACGTGCCATGCGGCAACTCGGCCATCAGCTGGCCAACCATGTTGCTGCCCGACTCGGTGGTGTCTTGCAACGGCGCCTGATACGCCATGTCCGACGGCGTGGCCGCCACCAGATAGACGGCCGGAATATTGTGCAGCTTGGCGTCACTGAGGCCGCACAGCAAAAGCTTGCTTGCCGCACCGGTGGTTGCCGCCGCCGCGGCAATCTCACCGGTGGCAAGGTAGTGGCCAAGCGGCACAAACCCGGCCGCATATTCGCCTACCGTAAAGAACTCGATCTGGCCTCCGCGCGCGCGATAAGGCACATAAGGCTCCATATGTTTCAACAAATGGACCAGACCACCGCCCGTGACGCCGGAGCAGATCTTGATGCCCCATTCCGCCATGGCATCGAGCAGACGCTCGTAGCCGATGCGTGGTTCAACAACAACCATGAGAACCCCCTGCGACTTTCCATTGATAACAGCAACAGCTGACCGCTCGAGCATCGCGTCGAGCTCGAGAATGAGATGGGTGGCGCGTGGCAAACCTCGCTTTAGCCGGTTTGCGCAAACAACATCGAAACATCCATGCCGCATGCGTGCCGGGGCAGATGCACGCCGTACAAGCGGTTTTCGCCATGGATGCTATGGCTGGATAAATACGATAAATAGGAACTACCGCACAAAAAAGCCGTGAATTCCGTTTATGGGTATATATTGCCGCAAACGGTTTTTCCGATCACGAAATCGTCACATCACTCGCAATCGATGTTTCAGGGCACGCAGATCACTGCGCTGCAGCTCATCACGCACCTCGCTTGGCGACATGCCGAGCAACAACCGAAACGCATCGGTCATATGGCTGTGACTGTTGAAGCCCATGTCGCAGGCAAGCGCGGCCAGATCCTTCTGGCCCTCCCCCAAACGCCCCAACGCTGATCCCAAGCGTTGCTGCAGACGGAACTGACGCAACGACAGCCCGGTGCAGGCGCGAAAGATCCGGCACAGATGAAACGGCGAACAGCCCGCCAACCGGGCCAGCGCCTGCACGCTGAGATTTTCCTGGGCATGGCCAATGATCGCTTCTTCTACGCGCGCGACCTGGTGCATCACCTTGATGTCTTGCACGAATGCATCGCCTTCGTGCCGTTGCATCAGCGAGGCCAGCGTATCCAGCAACACCGCTTCCGCATCACCGACGTCGCCACCGCGCCGCAAACCACGCAGCACCGCCACGTGCGCTTTCTGGAAACGTAAATCATGGCCAAAGGCCCGGCATGGCTGGCTTGGGTTGGCGCACATGCCCAGCATGTCCAGCACCTCGTCACTGAGCAGCACGTCGGTGCAACAGTCGCAGCTTTCCGTATCCGGATGCGAAATGAAGTACTCCACACCTTTCCCAACAAACACCGCCTGCCCCGGCCGGGCGAACCAGCGTCGGCTGCCGACGTGCACCACGAACGATCCATGCCTGGTAAAGATGAAGCGCGCCGGCTCGTCGCCAACCGGATTGCCGCAGTCCACGCGTGGACGCTGGCAAACGTGGCTGATCACTTTGAAGTGCGGCGAGCACAGCACTGTCTGCATGATCGACATAGGCGTCCCTTAGGGCAAACCCTCCACGGTGCAATCCGTAGAACGTGAGGATTTTTCAGCCGCCACAGAACCTGAACCAGGCATGCCGACGAAAGCTGAAATCCAGTGCCCGCGCATTGCTCCCTCGTGCGGGGCAAATCATACGCTTTCCATGCCGAACCGAGCATCGCCTGACGTGAAGCACGTTGCTGGAAGCGATTCAGCTGCATTCGTGGCAAGCGCCCCCCGCGTGCGCATGGGCACGTTTCTGGAAGCGCAGCGCACCACCCTGCAGGAGACTGAAAACCCCAAGAGGCTCCGGCCTCCCCCACCGCTGTATAGCACTTCACGTCAGATGGAGGACCTATGCACAAGAAAGTTTGCATATGGCTTGCACTCGGTTGCGCGCTAGCCGGTGCCGTCTCCGCACAAGCGTGGCCGCCCGATCACGATGATGCTCCCGTCTATCCCACGTGGTCGCATCCGTTCGATCGCTCCATCAATGGTTGGGCCAACCTGTCGATGCAATGGATCTATGCGCAGCCCTACAGCCAGAATCCGTACTTCGATCCTACCGGCCAGTTTTGCGCAGTGGGCCAGCAAGGACCGGTCTGGTACGTGGCGCCCATCTTTGCGATGAATCCCGGCAGCTACACCCGCTCGTGCACCATACCGCGCGGCAAGGCCATTCTGTTGCAAGTCGCCTGGGTGGCCGACACCTGGCCGTGCCCCAACCCCAACTTCGGTCCATCATCCGGGCAATCCCTCTACGACTTCCTTTATCAGGACAGCAGCACCTACATGATGATGACCAGCCTCAGCGTCACGCTGGACGGCAAGCCGATTCACGACGTACTGAAGTATCACTACATTTCCGACAGCCTGAACGCGATCAAGGGTGACGTGAGCCTGCAGGCAGCCTTTGATCCGTGCATCACCGGCTCCTACCAACCCGTGGTAAGCAATGGCTATTTTCTGATGTTCAAGCCGTTGCCACCGGGCCAGCACACCATCGTGCGCACAGCCACCAGCAGCATGGGAATGAGCAATACCTTCACGTATTACCTCACCGTCCCGTAGCCACGTAGGTGGGGTGAACGCACGCGAACCCCGACGTCGCCATGCGCGGGGATATGCATGTTGGGGTTCGGCTACGCCTCGCCCCAACAGTCATGCAGTGCCATGGCATCCGCCATGATGAAACTCGCCCAAGGGCCGTCATTCCCGCGAAAGCGGGAATCCATTTTGCTCTGATGCAAAAGCGAAGATGGATTCCCGCTTTCGCGGGAAAGACGGCCATGAGGCGGAGACGTGTTTCATGGCAACCTACGTGACCTATGACGTTTGCTAGCGAACAGGCTGGGATGAAATCCCAGCTTGTCCCAGCATGGCGATGCTGGGATTTCATCCCTGCCTACATGGCATCATAACCATCCTGTCTCCCAACACGGGCATGCGCCATGTTGTCATCCCAGAATCTTCTGCAAGCGTTCGACCGCGTGACAGATTACTGGTCACCTAAAGTCGTGGGCCGCGTCAACGATCAGCTGCTGAAGGCAGCCAAACTGAAAGGCCATCTGATATGGCACGCACATGACGACGCGGACGAGTTGTTTTACGTCGTGAAGGGACGGATGCGCATTGAGCTGGAACAGCAAACCGTCCATCTCGGCGAGGGCGATTTTTTTACCGTGCCGCGTGGCGTCCGTCACAACCCTGTTGCGGACGAGGAGTGCTGGATCATGCTGATTGAACCGGCATCGACCAAGCACACGGGCGATGAGGTCATTCCGCAGACGCGCAGCCTGGACGAACAGCTGGCGTGAACTTCAGCGCTGCATGCGAGGCATAGCGAGCGGCCCTTAGCTCGCCTGCACCGCGCAGCCGCCATTACGCTTGACCACGTACATCCGCTCATCCGCGCGGATGCATAGTCCATGCGACGTCTGCGCGTCATCCGGAAACATCGCCACGCCGATGCTGGCGCCGATCTGCAGGGTATGCCCGTCGATCAATAGCGGCGTATCCAGCAGCCGCTGCAGCGCACTGGCAACTTCGGCAGCTTCGTCGCGGGTAATCGGCCCTTCCAATACCACCGAGAATTCGTCGCCACCCGTACGCGCCAGCGTGTCGATCCGCCGCAGCCGACCGCTGAACAGATGCGCGACCTCCTGCAGCACCGCGTCGCCCACGTGGTGGCCCAGGCTGTCGTTCACTTGCTTGAAGCCGTCCAGATCGATGGCCAGCATCGCCATGCATGCCTGGCGTTGACGCGCGCGTTCGATCGCGCCACTGATGCGATCCTGGAACAGGCGGCGGTTCGGCAAACCCGTCAGATGATCGTGCTGCGCAAGATGCTGGTTCCGTTTTACCTGCCCTTCCAACAGCAACAGGATCATGCCGACCGCCACCAGATACTTGGGCAGGTTCCATACCTCGGCGCCCACGTTGACCTTCGGCCAGTACAGATCGAACAGCAAGCCAACGGGAAACACCAGCGACCAGGCCAGCAAGCCGAGCGCCGTCACCACAAATCCTCCGGTCCTGCGCTGTTTGGAAAACACAAACTGCAGACAGCAAATGAAATACGCCGCAAACAGCGGCAACACACCCATCAGGTCCGCCCCATGCACAGAGAACTGCCAACGCAGCAAGGTGATAGCCAGCGCAGTATGCGTACCCACGGTTATCCAGCGCGTCGCAGGCCGTTTTGCGTGCGGAGTGATGGCGACGATGGCGAGCGGCACCAGCGCAAACAGACTCGCTGCGGCCACCATGACTTGGTGGGGCACAGACGGCAGCGAGGTCAGCGACAGATAAAACGTGTAGACGACCGACATGGTCCAGAACAACAAGCGGCTTTCCCATTGATGAGGCCGCGGGTCCATGGACCAGCAGAACAACGCCGCGCACCATACCAATGCCGCGGTACCGACGATATCGGCAAGCACACCGCCCCATCCCGGCAGATCGAGAAACGAATACGCCGCAAAATGCAGTTCGACGCAGATCCAGCCCGCCAGCCAAAGCCGCGTCATCGCATTGCCGGCAGGACGCGACACCGTCACGAACGCATAAATCAGCAATCCAACCGCTAGCAGATCAGGAACTTCTTTCCAGGACATTCACTCGCCCCACGCGGGTGGGAAACCTCATATTCGTCGGTCTTGCAGCCATGGGCCCTGCGGCTTCCTTATGCCCTGAACCATCCAAACCGCCAGGTCATTCCCATGCATGACTCGTGCCGTCGTTGTCGTCCTGGAACAGCCCCTGCATGCGACGCCCGCCATGCAGACAGTACATGACTGGAGCCCCGCCATGGCGGATCGGCAAAAGCTCCCTGCGTGAAACTCGGTATGGGATCGGCACGCGTGGGCGAATCTTTAGGCGGCACACCATCATCCACGCGTTCAGGCGGCAATCCACCGCAGGCGCGAGCGCCTGTGCCGCGCTCGATGCAATAAAAAGCCGAGGGGTTTCCCCCTCGGCCGTTGCTTCGAACGCACTCTTTATATCGCTCAGTTCGACTCGGTGAACTGGACGTACGGCGACGAACCGCCCACCGCACTGCAGCTGCCCAGGTTCAGGTTGTTGCTCTCGCCGGTGCTGCCTGCGTTGGCAATACAGGACGGTGCAGTGGTGGAGCCATAGTTGGCGGCGAGCTTCACCGTGATCGACGAGCCGCTGTTGAAATCGGCTTCCGATCCACCGGCATTGCCCACCACGTTGAACTCCGACTGCTTCCAGACGGTGGCGATTTTCAGCGTGCTGTCGCTGGCGCTGATGCTGTAGGCGGTTGTGCCGTTGGTGAAGGTCACCTTGTCGCTGCCACCCGAGGCGGCGGTGAAAGCCAGCTTCACGTTGCCCAGCTGCGTGGCCGGTACGTCCGGTGCGGTGACGAAATTGCTGTTCTTGTAGCAGTCGCCGGAACCATCGCTGCCCCAGCCGCTCGGGCAGCGGGTGCCGCCATAGCCAATCAACCAGTACTGGAAGAACACGGCGGCCGAACCGGTCGTTTCGTAATCAGGCGCATACACAGCCTGCTGCCACACGGTGCAACCGGAATGGCCATTGCAGGCAGACGAGGTCGAGGTGAATTGCGTGTTGATTTGCAGCGAGTATTCATTCGGCCCGAGAATGCCGCCGCCGCCATAAGCCGCCACACCCACGCCCTGTTCGGATGTCACGCCCGTCACCGACGGAAAGCTGCCGGTGGTGCTGCTGATGTGCGTGGAGCCCGGCGATTGCAGCACGTAGTCATTGCCGTTGCCGGCGGTTTCCGCCTGCTGCTGTTTTACGCGCAGCGGCAGCACGGGATGCACGACATGCTGCGTCAACTGTTTGCACGCAACCTGTTCCCACACGATGCTCGGATAATTCGCCTGGAAGCAACCGGCCGATGGCGTGGCGATCTGCGAGATGTCCTCACGCCAGGCCTGGCGTGCAACAGCTTCGATCGGCCCCACCTGTTGATCGGTTTGTCCCAGAACGTCCACGGACGGTGCCGCAAACGCTGCAGGAACACAGGCGGCACTGATAAGACCAGCCAAAAGCGCGTACTTGAACTTTGCTTGCATGTTTTGGTTCTCCCCAGAAACAAAAGTGGCAATTCAGTTCGACTTCGGACCATCCGAAAGTCGCGGTACTACCCACAGCAACTGCATCCCTTCAGCACAACAACAAGCCTCGTATCAAAGAGGCCCCACGGCAAAAACGCTTCGACGTAAAGCGCAATCGCTTCGCCAAATCATTCCCACACTTTTAAGACGCGCATGACGACAGTGCCCCTACCTGCTACGGCGCGTGTTTTTCGCGCTCATCTTTTTCTTGGACACAACAACCTCCATCACCGCGTTGCCATCAACGCAGCAAGCAAAACACGCTCAACAAAAATATTCCCCGCTGGTCCTAAAGGCGCATTCGCATTGCGTCTCCCACGTTACCTAGAGCTTCCGGCTCTCCCCAGAGTCCGGATGCTTGGGTTAGCGATTCGAGCATGCAGAGCCATATGTGTACGAAACGTGATACGAAACCGAACGCAAAAGCTTGCGCCGCGCTGCAAGTGCTTCTGTTGCCGGTACATATTTTTTGCTCTTGGTGCAGCCGCAGAATCTGGCCTGTAGAGATAAGCAATGCGGCCCGCAATGACTGCCGCGCAGATCACATTTTTTTGTAGGTCAGGGTGAGGGGAACGCGAACCCCGACGTTTCCGGGTGGTGGTGGCATAGACGTTGGGGTTCGGCTAGGCCTCATCCCAACCTACAGAAATAGCGATGGCAGCCGCTAATCAAACTAACGGCATTGGCAACCAGGATGGCGCTTTAGCAGTCTCCCAATCCGGCTGCCAAGCAGTAACGCTTTGCGCGCAGTACGCTGAAGGCGTCGCACCAGCAGGGGGAACAGATATGTTTGCAGCATTCCGAGATGGCACGCCGGTGGAAGTCTGGCAGGCACTAGTGCAGGAGGCATGCGAACGCACCGGTAGACGGCTCGACGAGTCGAGCGAGAGCTATCTGGTGTTCGTCTTGCTGCGCTATCAGGCTGACAGCCAATTGCTGACGCATACCCAAGGCATGGATTGGTTGCAGGCGCTGGAACTGGTAGGCCGTGCGCGTGCAGACGCGCTGCGCGATGTGGGCGACCGCTGCCTGCTGGTGGCCGGTCTGTTTCCCGGCTTGGCCGAACGGCGCCGGGTAACCGTGGATTACTTCGTCAACATCGGGCGCAGCGCTTATCAGGGCGTCGCCGACGCTACCCGTCAGGCCTATGCGGAGCTGTACGAACAATTGGCGCGAAGCTACCGCGAGTTGGTGCGCACACTGGACGCCATGCGCGCACTGCCCAGAGTATCCGCCATACCGATGATTGCCCACTGATTAACAGCGCTTGCTGTGTTCGCTCGCTGCACGGTGCGATGCATGCAAGCACTGGCGTGCATCGCACTTGCGCAACGTCCCGTTCACGACCAGCCAACGGCGATCACAGTGCAATGGCATGGCACCTAGCGTAGGAGCCGGCCATGACCACCATTCTCGATACTCTGAAAAGCGAACATGAAACCTTGCGCAACCTGTTCGCCAGGATCAACGCCACCACCGACGAACAGAAAGACCTCCGCGAAGATTTGTTGAAACAAGTCGAAGAAGCGCTGATTCCCCACGCCAAGTGGGAAGAAACCGTGTTCTATCCCGCCTTCAACAAGCGCGCCACGCACGACCAGCAATTGCTTTACGCGACCTCGATGGAACAGCACCGCGTGGTGGAAAAAACCGTGCTGCCGGACATCCACGCCGCCGGCTACGACACCCGCCAGTTCGCCGGCTCCGCCAAGGTGCTTTCGCAGCTGATCGAAGAACATGCACACGAAGAGGAGACCCTGTTGTTCCCCGTCGTCTCGCAGTTGTTCAACTCGAGCGAGCTGACGGACATGGATCAGCAGTATGCCCAGTGGAAGCAATCGTCCGCGGCGTCTGCCATGAGCGCGTTTGCCAAGCTGAAGACGGCGGCCAGGGCGGCGCTGCATCAGCCGCGGTCGCCTGGGTAGGTTGTGACTCGAACTTAAAGGGTCTTCAATCGCCTCAGATCCAATACCCGTCATTCCGGCGAAAGCCGGAATGACGAACGAGGGTTTTTGGCGATGAAAAACATCCTTAAGTTCGGAGCATTGGGGTCAGGGTGGGGTGCGAGCGAAGCGAGCCGCAGGGGCACGCTTTGCCACGACAGTATGTCCTCGCGACATTTAGCTGCGCGCTAAAGCACAAGCGACCCCACCCGACCCTCCCCCCCGGATCAAGTCCGGGGCAGGCTCTACTGTCGCAGGGGCGGGATTGCGCACGCCGCAAGTGTCGCAACGCAAGCACCGTCCACCGCACTGTCCGGACAACACAGGCAACCGTCCGCGGACAACCTCACCCCATCAGCAAAACATCAAGAAATGGCTTGGGAATGCGGCCTCCCCGAGGCGTGAGCGCTTGGCACGAGCTTTGCCACACATAGCTCAAGAGCCTTACTCATCCCTCTCACGGAGAACCGCCATGAAATTCGAAACGATGCTGCTCAATAGCCTGTTCGTCGCTTGCATGATCATCTGCGTCACGACGCTAGGCTCCATGCTTGTCTAAGTGGCACTTGCCTTACGACGTCTGTAATTCCATGGCCGTCATGTCGCTCTTGCGGGCATGACGGCGTCCACAACCTCTATCAACGACCAACCATCGCCGCGCTGGATGCTTCCCGCGTCAGATCCGCGATGAAATGCGTTTCCCATGTTTTTCCGTCGTCGGGAGAGTACGCCTCTTCAAAGTGATACGTTTTGGCGGTTGCACCGGAATAGGTATCGCGAACCAGCACGGCGCGTCCGCCGAGGGTGTCCTTGTTGTAGAACACACCGCGGCCTTGCTTGAATTCGCCGACCATCGGCGTGCCAAGTGCGCCGTCGCCTTTGCTGGCCCAATAGAGGTTCCACTGATGCGTCTTTGCGTCGTAGAGCCGCAACGTGATGCCCTGCAAATGTTCCGTCGCGTTGCCGGCACTCAGTTCCTCGAGATTGCCACCGCCATCCCAGAGCTTGTGCGTGACCACCGTACCGTTCCACGCGGCCCATGTGTTTGAACCGCTGAGCGGGTGTTCCAGGCGCTTGATGTGCGTCTTGAAAGCGCCGATGCCGAAATCGAATTCGTGCCCGTTGTTCTGTGCGTCTGGCGATTGCGCATGCGTCGCAACCGAACCCATCGCCACCAGCAGCACGCCCATTACACAACCTTTGCCGAGTTTATGGATCAGAGCCATGAGTTTCTCCCGCGGGTTTGCCCGTGATAGAAACTAGGCCCAAAAGTGGCCGGTAAAAATAGCCACTACGATGCGATTTGATATGACCACTTTCAGGCTTCGGCCAACGCCTGTGCATCCGCCCCCGCCATGACACGAAACGGGCATGCCGGATCATTCGCAACACGCCACACCGCTTCGGCCACATCCAGCGATTGCGTGACAGCTGTTGCCTGCTCCCACCCTGCGAAAACGCTTTGCACCAGTTCCGCATAAGGTTCCGGAAAGCCAGCCTGCATTCGCGAACGCGCATTCTCGCCAAAACGCGTCTCCGGCGCCCGGCCTGGCAGTACCAGATGCGCGCGGATATGGAATGCTTTCAACTCCAGCGCCAGCGACTCGGTAAACGCATTCACTGCCGCCTTGCTAGCGGTGTAGACAGAGAGCAGCGGCAACGAACGCAACGTCACAGACGAGGTGACATTCACGATCACACCCGCCTTGCGCTGACGGAACTGCGGCAGCACCGCTTGCGTCATGGCGATCGTGCCGAGCGTGTTCGTCTCGAAAAGCTCACGCGCGGTATCCATCGATGTGCCCTCAAGCGCATTAAGCATGCCGATGCCTGCGTTGTTGACCAGTACGTCGATGGGGCCTGCCGCGTCCACGGCATGGCGGATGCTGGCCGCATCGGTGACATCAAGCGCAAGCACACGCAAACGCTCGGAACGGGGCAGAACATCCTCGCGAGGTGTGCGCATGGTGGCGATCACGTTCCAGTCGCGATCCAGAAAGTACCGGGCGATTTCAAGGCCGAAGCCGGAGGAACAGCCGGTGATCAGAACAGTCTTCATGGGTTTTCCGCAGTAAGTTGCCTGCGAACACAATAGGTCGCCACAGCAGGACTCGCTACAATCAGGCGTCCACGTTTCTTTGGCAGGAGTCCGGAGATGACCGATCCGCTGGCCGAGGTTGTCACACTGCTGCAGCCGGAAGCGCGTTATTCCAAGCTCGTCAGCGGCGCTGGGCGCTGGCGGGTTCGTCGCACCGAGTTCGGGCAGCCGTTTTACTGCGCAGTGCTGGAAGGAACGAGCTGCCTCACCATCGACGGCCACGAACCGCTCACGCTTGAACCCCATGATTTTGTGCTGATCCCTGCAGCACATCGCTTCACCGTGACCAGCGTGGAGCCGCCAGCAGCGGATGCCCCCGACGTACCACCCGTTGCGCTGCCCAATGGCGAATTCCGGCTCGGCATGCAAGGCGTGGCGCCTGACGTTCGGCAGCTCATAGGGCACTGTTCTTTCGCTTCACCGGACGCGGCCTTGCTGGTCTCGCTGTTGCCGCAGTATGTGCATGTGCGTGGCGAAAAGCGGCTGGCTACGCTCGTGCAACTGGTGGGCGATGAATCGCGCCAACAGCGACCCGCGCGCGAAGTGATTCTTGCTCGCCTGCTGGAAGTGCTTTTTATCGAAGCCTTGCGCTCTAGCGCGGGCATATCGGCATCACCAGGGCTGTTGCGCGGATTGGCCGATGCACGCCTTGCCACCGCGATACGCCGCATGCACGAAAACCCGACCACCGCCTGGACCGTCGCGCAGCTGGCAAAAGAGTGCGCGCTCTCGCGCTCGGCGTTCTTCGAGCGGTTCAACCGGGCCGTGGGTGTCGCGCCGATGGAATACTTGCTGGCATGGCGCATGGCGCTGGCAAAGAATCTGCTGCGACAGCGTGACCTGGGTGTTGCCGAAGTGGCGGAACGCGTCGGCTACAGCTCGGCCAGCACCTTCACTGTGGCATTCACGCGCCACGTCGGTCTGCCACCGACGCGTTACGCGCGGGAACAAGCGGCTTAGTGCGCGCGTAGATGGGGATGATCATGCCCGCCATGCCCGGCGGTTGAAGCTGCTGGGATGATCATCCCAACCTCCGCCGCGATCTACATGGCCATGCAAACACGCATCACGCCGGTGCCATATCCGAATCCCATCGTCTGAGCTTGGAAAGCTCGGAGCCCAACCACGCGCGCATGGCGGGGTCGCGTACTTCAAACAAGTCGAACATGCCAAGCGCGCGCAGGACGGGTAATTGCGCCACCAGCGTAGGCTCCACCCGTTTGCGTACCGATTCCGGCGTGGCCGGATCCAATAACTGATGCGCACAAGCCACAAACGTTTCCAAGGGTGATGGGCGGAATTCGGGATTCGATGCGGGCAACTCGATCGCGGACATGAAGACTTCCTCTCTGCATCAACGTGCCAGCAGGCTGGCCGGTGAACAGACCGCAGCAGTCTGAAAAAAATCCTGGACCGACACACTTGTCTGCTCACCAACCGTCCAACGTTCATGTTTGGCGCAACGTTGACGCTGCGTTTCATCCGCATTTTCTTGCTCAACACATCATTCGATTGCACGGCATTGGCGAGTATCTGCGCTTGCAGTCTACGCAAGACCGCTGCATCCAATCCAACGCGGACAGAGCTACAACTTGTAATTCAATCCGAACATCACCGTACGGCCCCAGGTGTCGTATTCCAGCGGGCGTGCCACCTGTACGTTGTTGGGCAGAGCGGAAATCTGCTGTGTCTTGTCCGGCGAATTGGTGAGGTTGTAGAGCTGCAGCAGCACCGACAAGCCATGCAGGCGCCCTTCGCCAAAGTCGTAGCCCAGTTGGAGATCGGTCTGCCTGTTGGCCAGTATCTTCGTGTAACCAAGCTGGTCGAACAGCGCTACGGCCTCGCCGGTGAACGACGAACGGTAGCGTTCGGCGACACGCACCGACCAACCATATTTCTCGTAATACAGCGACAGGTTTGCCACCTTGCGCGACAACCCCGGCAACGTGGATGGACTGCCGGGAATGGAAGACACTGCGCTCACCGGAATGGTGCTGTTGGTCAACGAGAAGTTGGCCTCCGCGCCGAAACCATCAAGCGCATGCGACACTAGCCCACCTTCCAAGGCGCCGGAGAGTTCAATGCCGCGCATTTTGCCACCCGTACCGTTCTCCGGCCGGGTGAACGAGCCGATATTGCTGGAGGGCGGAAGCGATGGGTTGTCGTTGATGTAGCCAGCCTTGGCGAAATCGAAATCCAGCACCGTCTTGTTGTAGATGTAGTTCAACAGATTCTTGTTGAACACGGCCACGGCGACATAGCTGGATTTGCCGAAGTATTTCTCCCACGAAAGATCCGTGCCGACGGCAATGTACGGCTTCAATTGCGGATTTCCGCCGGTGCCGGACCATAGCGCTTGCCCAGCGGCAGGGCCGCTGTTGACCACCGCCACACCAGCGGAACTGGCGATCTTCTCATCGTCGATGCGTCCACGCGCCATGGTCTTGGCGAAGCCGAAACGCAGCAACTGCCCTTCGCTGAGCTGTGCGACCAGGTTCAGGCTGGGCAGCACGTTGTGGTATCTCGCACCGCCGTTGAGGGTGCCGACCAACGTATTGCCGTTGGTCTGGAACGCTTGCGAAGACTGATCGGTGTGCACGTACTGCACGCCGACGTTGCCGCGCAACGGTATCTCGCCCAGCTGCGTGTCGATATCGAATTTGACGTACGCAACCGGGACTTTTTCTTCCACCGTGTAATTGCGGCTCCAATCGGATTGGCCGTTCCGCGCGGTGAGATAAAACTGTTCTTGCAACGCATCCAGCACGTTGTAATTGAGTATGCCGGGAATGCCGCCATAACCCAGCGACGTCGGCGGGTACAGCAGGTTGCCATCCACCGGCACACCAAGCTTCGGGTTATATCCACCGGACGACGACGAACCATTGCCGTTAAGCCAGGCAAAAAACACGTCGGCCTCTTTGGTCTTCTTGCGGTCGGAGTAATCCGCACCCAAGGTCACCGTGCTGAAAATCCAGCCCACCGGATGGCTCACCTCCAGGCGAATGGCGCGGATGGTGTCGATCTGGTGATCAAACTCCTCGCGGCCGTTGTAACCGTAGTTGTCCGGATCGGTAAACACGATCGAAGCCGGATTGCTCAAATCGATACCCGGCGTGAAATCCGGATAGCCATCGCCAACTGGCGTATTGAACTGCGTGCTGGTGGTCGCGCCGTTGGCGAGGCCGCTGAACAAGTAAGCATCATGCAACTGCTTTCTGGCGCTGGAATACGACAGATCCGCCATCGCGGTCCAGCCGTTGCCGAAATCGTATTGATGGTTCCAGCCAGCGGCGAACAGCTTGTCGTGCTCGCGCGTGTATTCGTTCTGCAGGATGGGCTTGATGCCATCGATGGTGCCCGACGTCACGATGGGGTACGGATACGCCGGCGTCACGCCCACGTTCGCGTACGACACGTTGTCGTAAGGACTGCTCGACCATTGCGCGCCGTTCTTGTAAGTGCGCTCATTAAAAGTGGAGTAATACAGATCGAGCGTGGAGTGATAATGCTCGCCCGGCGCCCATTCCAGCACCGCCATCAGGCCGTTGCGCAGTTGCGTTTCCGATTGCGCGCGCAACTGCATGCCTTCCTGCGATATCACGTTGTCCGGCATGCCCGGCGTATGCGGCGCACCCCAATGCTGATCGGCGCCGGCCGAACCGTTGTCGACACTCCACCACCACGCCTGGTATTGCTTTTCCTGGATCGGCGAATCGAGCTGCGCGAAACCCACTGCCAAACCCAGCGTGTGATCGAAGAACTGATCGATATATGAAAGGCTGGCGCGATGCCCCCAGGTGTCCACGCCAGTGCCGGGATTGAGATCGCCATTGGTGGTGTGCTCGCCACGCAGATTTGCGGCAATGGCGCGTTGAGACATATCCAGCGGACGAATCGTATGCAGATCCACCGTACCTGAAAGCCCCTGCCCCACCAGGCCTGCATCCGGCGTCTTGTACACCACCGCACCGCTGATCAATTCCGCGGGATATTGATCGAACTCCACACCACGGTTTTCGCCCACTGTCGCCTGCTCGCGTCCATTGAGCGTGGTGCCGGTGAAATCCGGCGACAAACCCCGGATGGAAATGAGATTGGCGCGGCCATCCAGGCGCTGTGTCGCCAGGCCAGGAAGGTGCGACAGGCTTTCGGCAATGCTCGCATCCGGCAGCTTGCCGATATCTTCGGCGGAAATCGCCTCAACGATATCGTCGGAACGTTGCTTGGCCGCCAGCGAGCTTTCGATGCTGCTGCGGATGCCGGTGACCACGACTTCGCCCAGGTTCTTTACCGGAGCTTGCGGCGCGGGTTTCTGCGACTTGGCCGCGGATTGCGCCTGCTGCGGTTTTTTCGGCGCATTCGCCTTGGTCTGCGACGACCCCGCTTGCGACGATGGTGGCGTTTCTTGCGCACGGACATGGCCGCACGGCAATCCCGCCATCAACGCCACCCCACATGCCATGGCCAAACGGCTATACGGTAAACGTGCGCAACGGCCCATCGCCTGCAACGTCTTGCGAGCTTTCATGCGATCCCTCCCGAAAGAAAACACCCCCGTACTGCTCAGGCAACGCATGCCTCCGGACGTGCACACCATGACGTGTGGCGCCTCTTCGATGGCTGGCATGGAAGTGGGGCAGAGAATGATCGAGAGAAATTGCCGCTGTCATCCTGCGACGCACAAGATCCTGCGGAGAAAATTCAGCAGGATGAAGGGAATGTGTTTGGGCATGCGACCTCGCACGCGGTCGGCCGCGGCGTTCGTCGGAGCGGCGGAACAGAGAAGGCCACGCGGCTACCCGCGCCACCTCGAAGCCGGATGATTGCGGTCGCCAAGCGACGCATTCGGGATTACCCTCTGCATCCAAGGGATCTTCACCCCGTATCGACGCAACCACGCAGTCAACCTTTATTGAAGCGTTGCCACCTGACCTGGAGCGCGCATGCAACCACGGAACCGGCTGACTTTTTGGCGCGATCTTTGCTGCACTTATTCAATGCGGCCGCCGCCGGCCGGCAGGGAGAGGGTATTGATGCCACGGCGCGACCCAGGAAATAGCTGTAAAAAAGACCATTACTGGCGGTGCCGTCGTGGCTCCGGTTTGGAACCGGCTCATGCCCCTTTACGGCAGTTTTCGGCGGTCTGCCGTTTAGCGCATGCCGCGGTAGCGCTCTTGGTCATTCATAAAAATTAGTGTTCAGCTTTCGGGCCATTCCCCATGCCTGGTACCTACAACTCCCTACTTGTCGCGGCCTCGTTGCTAGTGGCCACGCTCGCCTCCTACACGGCGCTCGACCTGGCAAGCCGCATTTCGATGCTGAAACATCCGGCAAGCCGCCATGCATGGCTGGCCGGCGGCGCGGCCGCCATGGGGGTGGGGATCTGGTCGATGCATTTCATCGGCATGCTCGCGTTTTCGCTGCCGATTCCGCTTGGGTTCAATCCGGCCATCACCGGTTATTCGCTGCTGATCACCATTTGTGTTTCATGGTTTGCGCTGCATGTCACCACCCGCGCGCGGATGAGTTCGCGCGACATTGCCGTGGGCGGCGGGCTGATGGGCCTGGGCATTGCGGGCATGCATTACACCGGCATGGCTGCATTGCAGATGCAGCCGGGCATCGACTACGACCCGCTGCTGTTCGCGGCGTCCATCGCGATTGCCATAGCGGCATCGACCGGCGCCTTATGGATCGCACGCATGCTGAGCAACATGCGGCAGCGCCACGTCACCACCAAGCGCGCGATGGCAGGGCTGATGATGGGCGTGGGCATCACCGGCATGCACTACACCGGCATGGCGGCTGCCCAATTCATGCCCGGCTCGATCTGTGGCGCGGCCAATGGCGTCGACACGCAATGGCTGGCGACAACCATCACGTTGTTCACGCTCGCAATCCTGATCGTGACGCTGATCCTGTCACGCTTCGACGTGCGCACGGCGCTGCTCGCCGGCTCCGTGGCAAAACTCAACGACCAGATCGTGCGCATGGTCAATCACGATGCCTTGACCGATCTGCCGAATCGCAGAGCGCTGGTGGAGCGCATCGAAACGGTCGTTCACAACGCCAAGCGCGCGCATGAAACGTTCGCCGTGCTGTTCCTGGATATCGACGGCTTCAAAACCATCAACGATTCACTCGGCCATTCGGCGGGCGACGAAGTGCTGAAGACATTCGCCCGGCGGATGCAGCAGTGCGTGCGCGAAGGCGATACCGTGGCCAGGCTCGGCGGCGACGAATTCGTGGTGCTGATGGAAAACCTCACCTCTCCGGACGAAGCGCAGGACGTGGCACAGAACGTTCTCGATAGCACGGAACGAGGCCATTGGCGCGACGGGCACCCCTTCCAGGCCGTGCCCAGCATCGGCATTGCCATGTTTCCACGCGACGGCGAAACGCCCGACGCCTTGTTGAAAAACGCGGACGCCGCGATGTACGAGGCCAAGCGCGCCGGACGCGCAACCTGGCGCTTTTTCGAGGCCAGCATGAACGAGGCGGCGATGCGTACGCTGCAGATCCAGCATGCGATACGCGTGGCGCTTGATGAAGGCTATTTTTCGCTGCACTTCCAGCCGAAATTTTCCAGCGCCAACGAGCTGGCCGGCGCTGAAGCGCTGCTCCGCCTGAATCACCCCGAGCTGGGCCTGCTGACGCCGGCAGAGTTCATTCCCACTGCCGAACGCTCGGGCCTGATCGTGCCGATCGGGCAATGGGTCGTGCGCGAGACATGCCGGCAGATCCGCCATTGGCAGGCACTGGGGCTGCCGGCGATCAAGGTGGCCGTGAACCTCTCGCCGCGCCAGATGGCGCAGCCCGATCTTATCGAGACGATGGTCGAAATCTTGCGCGCCGAAAACGTCGCGTGCGAGCAGATCATGTTCGAAATCACCGAAGCGGTGGCCATGCACGACGCCGCCAAAACGACCGAGATGATCCAGGCCTTTCAGCATGCCGGCTTCGAGATCGCCATCGACGATTTCGGCACCGGCTATTCCAGCCTTGCCTACCTTGAGCGTTTTCGCGTCAAGCAATTGAAGATCGACCGCCTCTTCACTTGCGGCCTGGATGCGCAAGGCCACGAAGGCCGCGCGATCGTTTCGGCGATCATCGCGCTGGCGCATTCATTGAACATGGAAGTGGTCGCCGAAGGCGTGGAAACACCCTCGCAGTTTTCCGAGCTGCAAGTGATGGCGTGTGACCAGATGCAAGGCTATCTGTTGGCCAAGCCGATGACGGGCGATGCCTTCAGCAATTTGCTGGAGCGGCAGATGGCGCGCGCTTGACCACGGCGAATCGTGGTGGCCGATGGATGAATGTGTTTCACCCGCTAGCCGTCCAATCGCTTGTCCGCCACCCGGATATGCCGGGTTTTGCCCAACAAGCTATGCACCAGCACCACTTCATGTGCTGGCCATACCACGGGTTCAATCGGCTGGAATGGCACCGCAGGCCGGTTATAGGCCAAGGTCATGTGCGGCGTGAAGGAGCCTTTGGTGTGTTGACTGAGCGCAACGGCATTCAAATGCGCAGCCAATTGCTGGCGCAACGTATGCAGGGCTTCATTGCCATCACTGCAGGTCAATACAAAATCGCCATGGCTGCTGCCGTTGTTGAAACTGCCGATCTGGTCGAAGCGAATGGTGAACGGGGCTGCATCAAGGCGCGTTAGCGCTTCGGCGGCTTGCGTAGCCAGCCCAGGTGGCAGCTCGGTGTAATCACCCAGGTGGAAAAGCGTGACATGCAAACGGCTGGCTTCCACCGGCTTGCCATCGATGCGCCGCGCAGCAAGATGCCGGGCGGCGAAAGTCTCCAAGCGTGTGGCGTAGGCGGTATCGGGAAAGATGGCGAGAAACAGACGATCCGTCGGAATGGCAGCATCGAAGCCGGGCAGCGATCCTTGGTTGGACATGCGGTGTTCCTTGATACGTATGCGACAGCGGGCGGATCACTTGCCAGGCAAACCTGCGCTAATCTCCCTCCCTTTCGCATCATTATTGCCTTGAAACCCACCCCATGAAACCCGAAGACCTGCAGCGGCTGGTCACTGTCACCATGCCATTTGGCAAATACCAAGGCCGGCTGATCGCCGACCTGCCCAGCGCTTATCTGTCGTGGTTCGCCCGCAAGGGCTTTCCGCGCGGCGATTTGGGCAACCTGCTGGCCTTGATGCTGGAGCTTGATCACAACGGATTGCGCTCGTTGCTCGATCCGTTGCGCAAGCGCTCCAACATCGCGGATTGATGTAGGCTGCGATGAAATCCCAGCACCGGATGGCGGAAAAGCGCTGGGATTTCATCCCAGCCTACGAGGCTTCCCGCCGGCCCGCGTAATTCCGGAGTCACTTCGGTTCTGTCTCGAAGCGAATCGTCATTCCGGCGAAGGCCGGAATGACGGCACGCTTCGACGATTCGATACGCCATCAAAAATTCGCCCGCACCCCCACCATATACCGCCGATCAAACATCGTCGTATCCGCCACCTGGCTCGGCCACACCAGGTAATAGCGCTCATGCTCGTTGGTCAGGTTCGACGCCTGCACAAACAACTGCACGTTGTGCGTGAGCTTGTAATTCAACGATGCATCCAGGTAGAACGTCGACGCCTGATAGACCTCCAACCCGCTAACGCCGCCGAAGTCCTGTGACACCGCGCGCTTGGAACGATAGTTGCCCGCCAGTCGCGCCTCGAAGCGGTTGTCCTGATACCACAGCGCCAGGTTCGCCTGTTCCTTGGAATTGTCCTGGAATGGAATGACGTTGCCGGCCATGTCCCGGCCGGTATTGCTTGGCGAGAAGGTAAAGTTGGCATCCACGCCGAAGTTGCTCCAGAACCCGGGCAAGAAACGGAAATCCTGCTTGGCGGCAAGTTCCACGCCGCGCAGCGAATTACCGCTGCCCTGCAGCGGCCCGGTGATGGCCACGCAACGGCCGCGCACTACACCGTCTTCATCCGGAAGGGTGCAGTTCTGCACGCTGCCGTTCTTGATGAAGCTCTGCACGTTGATATAGAAGGCGGCCACGCTCAATAGCGTCGACCGCCCCATGTAGTACTCAAGGGAGAGGTCGTAGTTGGAAGAACGCCACGGGTCGAGGGTGGGATTGCCGGTGGTGGAACCGCCGAGTACGCGGAACAGCGTGGAACCCGGCTTGGACGTGTCGATCGCGTAGTTGAGCGTGAGTCCTCCGCCCCATTGATCAAGATTGAGCGGCATCATGTTTTTCGAATACCCAAAACGCAGCTTGAGCGATGGCGTGAAATCAAAGGCCACATTCAAGGCAGGCAGGTAATCGGTATAGGCGCGGTTGGTTCTCACGGTGCCGTTGTCGTGCGCCAGCAAGCCATAGGGCTCGCTATTGCCAACCACGTGCTGGGTGACATCCAGATTGGTGTGTATGACGCGAACGCCCACGTTGCCGCTGATCGGCACCGTACCGTCGAAATTGAAATCACCCTGCAGATAGGCGGTGCGCTCTTTCAGCATCACGTCCCAGGTGCCACCCGGATCGACGTTGCGCATTTCGCCGGGATAAAGCGCATTCTGAAACGCGAGCACGTTGTCCATCGTGGCGGGATCAAGGTTGTAGATCCCCACGCCATTGACGCCGGCGAGATTGCTGTAGTGGTGAATATTGCCGCTGATCAGCGAAGGAAGCTGGCTTGGGTTCTGTGCGGAAAGCACGCCGGCACGGTAATAGCCATCCGCATTGCCGGCCGTGCAGGCGCCCGCCACGCCGCCGCCGTTGAGCACCACGTCCGCCGCTTTCCAGCGCACCAGGCATCCGGATGGATCGCTGGCGCCATTGCCCGCATACACGGGCGCGACCATGTTGAAGTTGACGTTGGACGCAGTGCGGATGCTGTTGCGCACACCGAAATCCAGCTTGAAACCGGAATCGTCGAAGTTGTAATGGCCGTCAGCGCGGAAGATGGTCATGCCGCTGGCGCGCTCGTGATTACCTTCGCTGGAGACAGTCTTCAGCGCATAGTTATTGGCATTGGAGAGAAAGCTGTTCAGTTGCGATGGCAGCGTTACGCCCATGTTGTTGCCGCGCATGTCCACGATCACCGGCACGGTATTCGGCGCAAAACCCGCCGGATTGAACACGCGGTTTCCCCCCGGATAAATGTACGTACCCGGTGGCGCGGCGGTAACCGGATCGTTCGGCCACTGCGTACCGTCCGCATCGCTGAACTGCACGTAGCTCTGCATCAGCAGTTCGTGCGCATGGGCCGAAATGCCGCGCACGCTACCTGTGAAGTTGCCGCCGTTGTCGTAATCCAGTTGCAGATTGAAATTGCGCGACACCGTGCGGGTGACATCGTCTTCCGCGTACGTTTCCATGTCGCCCAGCCACTTTTGATAAACCTGCGTGGTGTAGACCTCCTGGTTCCAGCCCTGGTTGTCGTTGTAGGGGCCGGCGATGCGCTTGCCGGTGTCGGTGGCCACCAACGGCACGAAGGTGGCGCCCAGCCAAGAGGACGAGTTCAGCTGGTAACCGTTGGCGCGCACGTATTGGTTTTGATGGGTGTAGAACACGTCACCGGTCAGCGTGAAACCCGCGCCCAGATCCGCTTGCCCAGACGCATTGAGCCCCAGCCGCTGGCGTTCGATCTCGCGGTCGGACACAACGAAATCCTCGCTGCCATAGAACGCATCATTGGCATTGCCGTTGCCATTGACGTCCACATTGCCGCCGCCAAGCTGGCGAATTTGCGAGGGAATGGGCGCCGAACCGAAGGCACCCAGGAATCCATCGTTGGCTGTGGCGCTCTTGGCGTTTTCGCCGAAGAACTTGCCGCCGTACGAGTCCATGCCGGTGATGGAATCGTTGAGCGTGGTATCGGAATACGCCGCCGAAACGAGCACGCCCCATTTGCCGTTGGCATTGAAGCTGGCCAATCCGTTCACTTCGGGCCCGGCCTTTTTCGACGTCCCGCCGTATTCGCCGTCCGCTGATCCGGCCAGCGTCCAACCGTTTTTCAAATCCCACGGACGGCGCGTGCGCAGGTTGATCGAACCGGTGATGCCGTTGTTCAACAAACTGGCCGTGGGCGTCTTGATCACATCAGCACCGGCGAACAACTGCGAGGGAATATCGGTGAAGTTGGGCTGCGCCGACACGATTTGCCCGGACGTCAGAAAGGTTTCCCCGTTCAAGGTGGTGCCGACTTGCGGCAAGCCGCGCACGTTGACCGTGCTGCCTTCGCCGCCCGAACGATCGATCTGCACGCCGGTGATGCGTTGCAGGGAATCGGCAATCGTCACGTCGGGCAGTTTGCCGATATCCACGGCGGAAATACTGTCCTGGATCGATGCCGCATCGCGCTTGAGTTCAACGGAAAGCTCCTCCGACGCGCGAATGCCGCCGTTGACGGTCACGGTAGCGAGTTGCTTGGCTTGGTCTTGTGCTGTGCCATCGTTCTTTTTCGTTGCAGTGGTCTTCGGTGGCGCGGTTTGCTGCGCCGTATTGTCGGCGCGTTGTTGATCCGGCGCTGCCCACAACATCGTGGAACAACTCAGCGACAAACCGGCAGCAACGGCAACGACCAAGGGCTTGCTACGGAAACACGTGTTCTTGAAACGCATCATGGAAATCCCCTCCAAAGTGCGGTCGCGTGACCGCTGTCTTGCGTCATGTGTGGTAACGACATCCAGCCAAGCGACAACGCCCCTTGCTTCCATGCGCTGATGCCGCCACCTCTTCCGCTGATCTTGCTGCCCGCATTCCCCTCGGAACGGGCCAAAACGAATTGCTGTTGCTAAGCACTTCGCGTGTGCTGCAGACCCGATGAATCCGGCACGTTGCGACCGGACACCTTCACGCTGACGGGATAACGACGTGCCTGCTTGGAATCACGTTCGTAGTTCCCAAAAAAAACCGCGGCGCGCACTGGCGGATACCAGCGTTATTGACAGCGCTGTCAGAGATTGACCTAAAAAAAGCCGATGCAAGCAATCGACGCAGCTACCCGACATGAAAAGATCCTCCTCGAATCCTTCCAACCTGGTTGTCCCGTAATGACTGTTGATCACATCGCCGCGCGCATCATCACAAGAGCTTCACGACACTGAAAATCAAGCGTTTTTGCGCAGCTATCGATGCAATGATTTTCATTAGTCCGACAATAAGGCAAGTTGCGGCGCACAAGAATTTGCGCCATGTGCAACATGGCGTGCGATGCATTGGCGGCTTTTTCAAAACACGCGGCACGTTTTCTTTTGATGCGGGACAATCGTTCTGACAGCGCTGTCGTCAAAAGAAACACATACCCTGCATGCTCCGAACTTAAGGTTTTCAATCGCCGATGGCTTGCAACAGCTGCTGCTTCCCTTCGTGCAAAATCTCATCCGCAAGCGCCGGGTCCGCATCAGCCACCGCACGCGACAGCATCAGCGCACCCGCCATCTGGCAAAAAATCGCGATAGCTTTTTTTCGCTTCTCGCCAGCATCTTCGCCCTCGAGCGATTTCGCCAGCTCGTCGAAATTCCACGTCAATCCATGCGCATAAACCTGGCGCGCTTCTTTGCTGAGCCGCCGCACGTCGCCCGCGAACGCCGTCAACGGGCAACCTTCTGCAATGTTTGCTTGATGATCGTGCGACAGGTACCACTCGATATGCTGTTTTATGGAAGCTCCCTCTTTTTCGTTGGACGCGGCTTTCTTGCACGCGCTGATGCTTCCAGTGAGCAACGCTGCGCCATCCTGCATCGCCTTCTCCATGACGGCGGCGACCAAGGCGTCCTTGGATGGAAAGTGGTTGTAGAAGCCGCCCTGGGTGAAACCGGCGGCCTTGGTCAGCTCGCTCAGGCCCACCGCGGCTACCCCGCGCTCGCGGAAGAGCTTTTCCGCAGCGGCGACAATTGCCCTTTTATTTTCAACAGCTTGCTTCTTTGAAACACCCATACATGCGCTCCTGCCGGATGACTCGGCCTCGACCTGCCTCAAAATCACAATGGTGATCGCCATTGACATTGGCGAGAGGCAGCGCCATTCTACGCCACGTCAATGGTGATCACCATTGTAATTTCCCTTCGCTCGATGCCGCCACTTTCCGGCTGCAACCCACCTTTAGGAGAACCCCATGAAACTCACCGGCAACACGATCTTCATCACCGGCGGCGGCTCAGGCATTGGCCGCGCGCTGGCCGAAGCACTGCACCAGCGTGGCAACAAGGTCATCATCGCCGGCCGGCGCCGCAGCCATCTCGATGCGGTGATCGCAGCCAACCCGGGCATGGAAGCGGTCGAACTCGATATCACTGATCCGGCCAGTATCGATCGCGTGGCTAAAACGCTGATCGCAGATCATCCCGAGCTCAATGTGCTGATCAACAATGCGGGCATCATGCAACTCGATACGGTTGCAGGAAAAATCGACGATGCCTTGCTGACGTCGACCATGTCGACCAACGTGCTGGGCCCCATTCGCATGACGTCGGCGTTGATCGAGCATTTGAAGACCAAGAAAGATGCGATCGTGGCCTACACCAGTTCCGTGCTTGCTTTCGTACCGCTTGCCGTTACCGGCATCTATTCCGCCACCAAGGCTGCACTTCACTCCTACGTGCTGTCGCAACGTTTCATGCTACGCAATACCGGCGTGCGCGTGCTGGAAATCGCACCGCCGTGGGTGCGTACGGAATTGTTGAACAGCCAGGAGGCTGAGCAAGCCATGCCGCTCGATCAGTTCATCGCAGAGACGATGGAAGTGCTCGGTACCGATGCGGACGAAATTCTGGTGGAAGGTGCCAAGCAGTTTCGCGCCAATGTCGGGCCGAATGAGCATGGCTTTGTGGATGGGTTCAATCAGCAGGCGCTGCAGTTGTTTGGCGGGGCATGAGTTGCTGGCAACCGGCCACCAGGGAACCGCCCAGGCTGGGATGAAATCCCAGCATCAGATACCGGAAAAGCTGGGATTACATCCCAGCCTTCCGATCGATATCGCTTAAATCAATACGAAAACGACAGCGAACTCATCCACGTCAGCGAGGGCGGCTGCTTGGGCGACGGAATGGGATTGACGGTGTAACTGAGCTGGTTGGAAAGGTAAACGCCGCGCCTGACACGATAGACATAAGACAGCGCATAGTTGCGGCTGAAGTCCACCGCCGTAACGCCGCTGGCCTGTTGCATGCGCTCAAACGAGCGGCTCAGGCGATCAAAGGTATAACCCAGTGCAACCACGTCGTCGGCACGCGCAAACGGCCCCAGAAAATAGAGCGTAATGCCGACATCCCCGGCATAGACGTTGCGATCCGGCGGCGCGTAATCGGCTTTGGCGTTGATGTAAAACCCACGGTACGGCTGCGTGGCATCGGTCTGCAGCAACTGGTAATCGCCGACCAGATAATAGGCGTAGTTGTTGTTCGCGTAGCCGCCATGGAAATTGGGGAAATGGCTTTCGTTATACATCACCCCCTGACGCAGCCACATCATTCGTTGCTGAGGCGCCGCATCCGTCAGGTAACCCAACTCGTTGATGTACAGCACCTTGGCTCCGGGAATATGCCACTTCAAACCCCAGAAATTATTGTTGTCCCAATCCGCTTGCGGGCCTTTGGGGTCCACGCTGCGCGTAACGCCGAAGCGCTCGTAAAAATGCCTGTTGCGCGATGCCAGCCGCAGATTGATCTCGGGTGCGGTCTTGTTGAAGATGAATCCGACTTCGTAAGGAATGGAACTGCCAACGCCGGCCGGTGATGTCGTTGAATTGGTGCCCAGCGAGAAACCGTAAAACTGGTTGCCGAGTTCTTCAAAGCCATATTGCAGCTGCGTACGCCCGTCATTGAACCGCTGGCTGATATAGAAGCTGTTGATGGCGAAACCGTTGGGATTTTCGCCAGCGAACGAAAACCACTGCACGTTGGCGTTGAATACCAATTGCGCGACGCCCGCGAAGCCGATGCGAGAGAGATCGTAGGTAGCCGTTACGAACGATCCGAACCGGTACGTGGGGTTTTGACCAATGTAGAGCTGCGGGTGGGCACTACGATTCAATAAATCGAACGTCCCGCCAACATTGGTGCCACCCTGAAGCAGCCAGCCATGATCCGCCAGGCTTGCGCGAAACTTGCCCAAATCCGGCGACATGGTTTCGCACGTGCTGATAGCCGGATTGGTCGTGCCTTGCGGCTGCAAGCCGTCATACCGGTGGCACGGAATGATGTCGGGACTCGTGTTTGCACCGGAAGGGTCTACCGACGTTATCAGCGTGGCGTGCGCGGTATCGCTGATGGCCGAAAAGGCCAGCAACAAACTCCCCGCCAACACAAAAGCAATACGATTTGATATTGGAGACATAACAGTCTCTCGCGCCCGTTTATTCAACGAACGAAAAAGCTCACAGGGTTGTCGTGGGGAAAAAGCCTAGCCTCGCCGATTAACGTAATCGCGCGAGTGGCACATATACAGTGCCAGATGGCATACCCAGTTCATTAAAGCAGGCTCGACCGCGTGGGCTGGGTGAGCGGAACGCGGACCCCATCCTTTTCGATGTCACGTATGCAATGTTGGCGTTCGGCTACACCTCACCCAACAATCATGCAACGCCGCGCGCTGTCGCCATGAAACTCTCCCACGTGTCGCCATTCCCGCTTTCGCGGGAATGACGGCCTTGAGGCGAGGATGTGTTTCATGCCAACCGACAGGGACGTCACGTAGGCTGGGATGAAATCCCAGCATCACCTTGCACGACGACGCCAAGATTCATTCCGTCTTGAGCACCACCACCGTGTCATTCGGATCAAGCGGCTTGCCAGGCAACTGCAAATCAACCGCACTGCCCTTTTGCGTGTACGTCAGCGGCGCGTGCTTCGGATCCGCCAGGAAATACGCCTGCTTGATGTGCGCACTCACATTCGCCAGATGGAATGTTTTGCCGGGCCAGGTCAACAAGTGGATATAGATTTTTCCCGGCTTCGCCGTTGCACGCCAATCCCACGCCGGGATCCATTTCGGCTTGTTGTCGCCCACGGTTTTCTCCGTGGTTGAAAACGTTCCATGATCCCCCGGGAACGGTGTAGGCCCCGTGCCGTAAATCGATTCGCCGTTCACATCGAGCCATTTGCCGATGGCCCGCAAGCGCTCCGCTTCCGGCGCGGGAATCACACCTTGCGCATCAGGCCCGACATTGAGCAAAAAGTTGCCGCCCTTGCTCGCGACATCCACCAACGTACGCAGCAACTCCTGCGTTGATTTGAAATGCGTGTCGTTCGATTTGTAGCCCCAGGTGTCGTTGATCGTCATGCAGGTTTCCCAATCGCGGCCTGGGTAACCTTGCGCGGGCACATTCTGTTCTGGCGTTTCGGTATCGCCGTTGTAGCCGCCACCCAGGCGATTGTTCCAGATCAGATTCGGATGCTGGTTGAGCAGTGTGACGATTTCCGAAGCCAGCTGCGGCGTCATGTCGGCCGTGGGCGTATCGAACCAGATGATCGCCGGTGACGGCTGATAGTTGCTCAGCAACTCTTTCAACTGCGGAATGGCCTTGGTGTGCAAATACTCGGCAAAGTCGCCCTGCTGCGCCTTGTCCCAACGGCCGTTGTGCAGCTTGTCGTACGTCATCGTGGCGCCACCGGGCGCCGTCCAATCCTGGTCCTGCGAATAATAGAAACCCAGCTTGATCCCCTGCTTCTGCGCTTCCTCGGCGAGCGCCTTCAACGGATCGCGCTTGAACGGCGTGGCATCCACGATGTTGAAAGGATTCGCCTTGGAATCGAACATCGCAAAGCCATCGTGATGCTTGGCGGTAATGACGATGTACTTCATGCCCGCCGCTTTCGCCAACGCAACCCAGGCATGCGCGTCAAACTTGGTCGGATTGAACTGTGGCGCCAGCTTCTTGTAATCGGCGACGGGAATTCTCGCGTTGTACATGATCCATTCGCCGATCCCATCCACCGGCTTGCCGTTCCAGACACCGGCCGGCTCGGCATACAGCCCCCAATGAATGAACATGCCGAAGCGCGCCTGCCGCCACCATCCCATGCGTGCATCGCGCTGCGCGGGTGTTTCGGTGTCCTGCACCGCGGGAACGGGATGCGCCGATGGTACCTGCGGGGCGCTTGCCGAAGCGGATGACGCCACCAGCGCCGAGGCCAGCGATACGGCGTAAATCATCGATTTCATTGCATATATCCCCTTCGTGCTCTGCCTCTCGGCAATGGATGGCGATACGGCTCGGAAGCCCTGAGCCAGCTAGATTCATATTTGAACCTATTTTTCAAATAGGAAACATTCAAGCTGCACTGCAGCAAGAGCGAGAACTCAAGCGATTCGCGCGGCGCGTAGGTTGCAACGAAACACGTCCCGCGCCTTAAGGCCGTCATTCCCGCGAAAGCGGAGGCGCTTTTCAACAGCGAATGCTGGTCAATCCATCTTGCCTTTTGCATCAGAGCACCATGGATTCCCGCGTTCGCGGGAATGACGACCATGAGGTGATTGACGCCGCGCTGTTGGATCCACTGTCCGAATCGCCCTCCTTGCATTCTCCTGACCATGGCAGCAACGCACTGCTCGTGTGGCGCCAGTAACATTGGAAGCCGTCAAAACACCCGCTAGCATCTCTCCCTTTCGAGCACACCGCTCCATAAATCACCGAGGGGAAACTGATGCTGTCGATCCGCAACGCGGTTCTCGTTGCCTTGTGCCTATGTCCGCTAGGTGTTCTGGCCGCCGATCAAGCACCCAACTTCAGCACTACCGATGGGCAGTACCTGGATTGGCTGGATCGCAGCGTAAAGCCCGGTGTCGACTTCTTTCATTTCGCCAACGGCGGCTGGCTCAAGGCCAATCCGATTCCGCCGGATCGCTCCGAGTGGGGTGCGTATGCCGCGGTGGATCTGCAGAACCAGCGGTTTATCCATGACATGGTCGAGAAGGCCAGCCAGGACAACAAGGCTGCGCCGGGTAGCGTCGAGCAAAAGGTGGGTGATTTCTACGCCAGCGGCATGGACGAGAACATCATCAATAATGCTGGCATCAAACCACTGCAGCCAGAATTGGATCGCATTGCCAGGATCAGCACGGTCGAGCAGTTGCCGGAGGAGTTTGCGCATCTGCAGATGATGGGCGTCACGGCCCCGATGGCGGTGCTGCAGATGCAGGATTATCAGGACAGCAGCAAGGTGATTGCCGCCGCCATGCAAGCCGGGCTTGGTTTGCCTGACCGCGATTTTTACGTGCAAAGCGGCCACGCCAGCGAGAGCATCCGCAGCGCCTATGTGCAGCACATCGCACGCACCTTCCAGTTGCTTGGCGATAAACCTGCGCTTGCGGAAACCGAAGCAAAATCCGTGATGGCCTTGGAAACCAGCCTTGCGAAAGGTTCCATGACCGACGTGGCGATGCGCGATCCGAAAGCGGTCTACCATCCGATGAACATGGCCGGCATCAATACGCTCGCGCCGCGCCTGCATTGGCAGGATGTCATGACCGGCATCGGCCACCCGGAAATTCGCAATCTCAATGTCGCCACTCCGGATTTCTTCAAGACGGTCAACGCGGAGTTGACGCATACCTCGCTCAACGACTGGAAGAACTACCTGCGTTGGCAGCTGGTGCAGACCTATGCACCGTACCTGTCGCAGCCGTTCGTCGATGAGCACTTCCGCATGTCCTCCGTGCTGACCGGCGAGCAGCAACAGAAACCGCGCTGGCAGCGCGTCTTGCGCGCTGAGGATTTTGCCCTCGGTTTCGCCATCGGCAAGATGTATGTGGACCAGAAATTTCCGCCATCCTACAAGGTGGCTGCGACGCAAATGGTCAACCAGATCCGCGAGGCGATGCGCGAGGACCTCAAGACGCTCACATGGATGACGCCGGCAACGCGCGAGGCAGCGATCAAGAAGCTCGACATGATGGAACTGCGCGTCGGCTATCCGGACAAGTGGCGCGATTACTCCGCGCTGCAGATCGATCGCGGCCCTTATGTACTCAACGTCATGCGCGCCATGACGTTTGAGCAACAGCGCGAATTGGCAAAGATCGGCAAACCCGTCGACCGCAGCGATTGGGATATGACACCGCAGACGGTCAACGCCTACTACGACCCGTCGATGAACAACCTCAATATTCCCGCGGGCGTGCTGCAGCCACCGCTCTACGATCCGTCCTGGCCGGATTCGGTGAACTACGGCAACACGGGCGCGACGATCGGCCATGAAATGACGCACGGCTTCGACGACCAAGGCGCCCAGTTCGATGGACACGGTAATTTGAAGAACTGGTGGGCACCGTCGGATCTGAAGAAATTCCAGGCCGCCGTGAAGTGCGTCGCCGATCAATATTCGCAATACACCGTGGCCGATGGCGTACACGTGCAAGGCAAGCTGGTCACCGGCGAGGCGATTGCCGATCAAGGCGGCCTGCTGCTGGCGTTGCGTGCATTCCACGCGCAACCCGCCTTTGCGCAAGCCAAGACGATCGACGGCTTTACGCCCGACCAGCAATTCTTTATTGCCTACGGACACTCCTGGGCCACCGCGACGCGTCCGGAAACGGCAAAGACACGCGTCACCAACGATCCGCATCCGCCGGAGATTTACCGCACCAATGGTGTGCTGGCGAATATGCCGGAGTTCGAAAAGGCATTCGGCGTTGTGCCGCCGAGCCCGATGATCAAGAAAGATCGTTGCGTGATTTGGTAGGTGTGTAGGTTGCCATGAAACACGTCCCCGCCTCATGGCCGTCATTTCCGGCGAACGCCGGGGCCTAGCGACTTTTTTTCCGGCGCAACTCAAAAAGCAAAGACACTGGGCCCCGGCGTTCGCCGGGGCGACGAATCACAGGGTGCATGCACTTTGCTTGCAATCTACGCACGCGCAAGTTAACCAACCTGTCCCCGATTTTCATTTAACGGGACGACGGTGATTTCTTCACGTAGCGAAGTTCACAATCCCGCCCGTCCAAGGGGAACGGTGCAAAACCGGCACAGTGCAGCGTGCTGGCGCAAACAGTAAGGGGCAAATCACAGCTTCGCTTTTCCACGCCGCAACACCGTGGCGAGAGGAATCCGTTTGCTGTCGATGCAGTTTGAAAACCAATGTGTGAGGTAAGCCACTTCGCCCGCCATGCAGCGGGCGAATACGGCGTTGTCCACCGTCGCTTCTTGGAATGCTGAGCCAGTCCCTCAACTGCAAGGAGAATGTCATGTCACGCACACCATGCAACATTCGACTGCTTAATCTGATCGCTATTGTTGCGCTGTTCTTTATGGGCTTCACCTCGGCGCAAGCGCTTCAGCCGGCCGGCGCCCACCGGCCTGCGGCCGTACCGGCCAACTACGTCATCACACCGTATGGCTACTTCCACCCCAGCTGTGTCGTGCATCTGGCCAAAGGCGATGTGCTGCAAAAAGCGACGCAGACCATCCAGCATGCAGATGGCCGCATCGATGGCATGCACGTTTGCCAGTACGCGCATTTCAAGCCTAACGGCGAGATGGTGATGGGCGATCAACGACGCATCGACCCGCCCACCATCAGCCATGCCTGGGTGGAATACGCCAGCACCACCACAAGCTCTTCCTATGGCGAACTGGGTGCTGACTGGAACGTGCCCGCGGCACCAAGCGCCAACAACGGCCAGACCATCTATCTGTTCCCCGGCCTGGAAGACTACAACGACGTGGTGACGATTCTTCAGCCGGTGCTGGGTTGGAACTCCGACTATGCATCCGCCTGGGGCATCGCCAGCTGGAATTGCTGCCAGAGCGGCACCGTCTATGAAGCCACACCCGTGCGGGTCAATGTCGGCGACAAGATCGCCGGCTACATGTGGGACAACTGCGCATCAGGCACACTCACCTGCACATCGTGGGATGTGTTGACCGAAGACCTCACCACCGGCAATTACTCCGAACTGCAAGGCACGTCCAATTTCGGGCAAACCTTTAACTGGGCCTTTGCCGGCGCACTGGAGGTCTACAACGTTTCGCAATGCAGCGATTACCCAGCTGGTGGCTCGTTCCAGTTTTACAGCTTGGAGCTCTACAACGACAGCTTCGTGCAGTACTCCAACCCGGGCTGGACGTTTACCAACGCGTCGTCTGGATTGACGCCGCAATGCGGCTACGGCGCAAGCGTGTCGCCTGCAAACGTGACACTCGACTACTGATACCGTGCAGCGGACAGAGGTGGCTAACTTACCGTTAGCTACCTCTGTCTCTATCCCCTACCCCAATGCTCTGACTTAAGGGCACTTCTATAAATCAACCTATCCGCTTCTGAGTGCACCGGGATGACGATGTTCGCGTAGGCTGGGATGAAATCCCAGCATCACCATGCATGGCAGTGCTGGGATTTCATCCCAGCCTATGACCGCAACCTGTGGCGCGAGGTAAATCGGAGCATCTGGACTGAATCGGAAAACGATTTATAGAAGTGCCCTTCACGCTCTCGATAAGCACCTATACCACCAATGGCGTGCGGCCCACATCACACGTAAGGCGTCCCGGCAAGCGCTGCGTCAACCCCGGCGAAGCCACGCTTCATCACCCTCATCAACGCTGTTTTAGGCTTCTCTTTCTCGCGGAAAGCGCGAAGCGCCTCGCCGTATGCGACCACCAGCGTAGCCATCAACATGGCGGCGGCAAGACGTGCGCAGGGATCGTCGTGCGGCCTGTCCACGGCTTCGGCCAGCATGCCGGCAAGCTCGTCGGCAAGCGTTACCTGTAGTTCTCTGGCGCGCGCCGTGAGTGCAGGGCTTTCGGTAACGGTGCGCCAGAACCGCACGGGACGCTGAGTGATCTTGAACATCGGGTGCTGCCGGGCCACCAGCGTTCGCATCAATGTCTGGAACGCCCGCAAGGGCGACTGCTTGCCGCAGGCTGCGAGTGTTTCGCGCACCAAGGCCAGTGCTTCTTCCTCGCGGTCGAAGAACAGATCCTCTTTGCGAGGGAAGTAGTTGAAAACCGTTTTTCGGGCAACGTCCGCTTCGCGCGCGATGTCATCGACCGACACGTTTTCAAAGCCCTGCTCGATGAACAGGCGCGTGGCGACATTTGAAATCATCTGGCGTGTCGCGGCTTTCTTGCGGTCCCTGACCCCGGCATGGTTTGGCATGCAGCTGACCTTAACTTCCATAACTTACACTCAGTGTAACATTATGCTGGTTAGGACATGACATGAGGATATGGACTTGATTTACGACGTCGTGATTGCAGGAGCCGGCCCTGTCGGCCTGCTTCTTGCCTGTGAACTGCGCGCGGAAGGACTCTCGGTGCTGATACTGGAGCAAGCCGCAGAACCGCATTCCCCCTTGAAACAGCTGCCGTTCGGCATGCGCGGCCTTTCGGCACCCACCATCGAAGCCTTTTACCGGCGCGGCTTGCTGGATGACATCGCGCGCGCCAGCCCCGTGCAAGCGGTGCAGGCGAAGCATGGTCCAGACAGTAGCGCACCAGCAACCGCGCATTGGATGCACCAGCCACGGCGCCCCGGGGGACATTTCGCCGGTATCCAGTTCCACCTGGACAATATCGACATTTCGAAATGGCCGTATCGCCTGCCGGGTCCGGCCGGCACCCATATGGCCGTCGATATGGCGTCCCTCGAATCCATCCTGGCCGCTCACGCAAGCAGAATGGGCGTCGATATCAAGCGCGGATTTGCAGTCGAGGCGCTTGATCAGTCACGCGACGAGATGACTGTTCGCGCAGGCGGCGAAACGTTTTACGGACGCTGGCTCGTTGGCTGCGATGGCGGTCGCAGCATGGTACGCAAGCTTGGTGGCTTCGAGTTCGTTGGCACCGATCCCGAGTTCACAGGTTACTCCGTCGTCGTCGATATGATCGATGCGGACAAGCTTCATCCGGGCCGCCACTACACTCCGACCGGCATGTATACATACACGCCGCCTGGGACGATCGCCATGGTCGAGTTCGACGGCGGCGCTTTTCATCGCATGCAGCCCATCACGCGCGAACACGTGCAAGCGGTATTTCGGCGCGTCTCCGGCATCGACGTTACCGTGACCAATCTTGCGCTTGCGACCACCTGGACAGACCGCGCCTATCAAGCGACCGCTTACCGCAAAGCAGGGGTACTGCTTGCCGGCGACGCCGCGCATATTCATTCGCCCTTGGGCGGCCAGGGGCTCAATCTCGGCCTTGGCGACGCGATGAATCTTGGATGGAAACTCGCTTCCACAATCCGTGGCCACGCGCCCGAAGGCTTGCTCGACAGCTATATGAGTGAACGGCACCCAGTGGGACAGCAAGTGCTCGACTGGTCTCGCGCTCAGGTGGCACTGATGCGGCCAAGCCCGAGTTCGCGAGCACTGGAAGCCATTCTTCGCGACCTTATCGATACACGTGATGGCGCCACCTACTTTGCTGAGCGCGTGTGGGGTGTGGGCCTGCGCTACGACCTTGGCGACAACCATCCACTGGTTGGCCGCAGCGTGCCCGATTTTGAACTGGCCGATGGAACCCGGCTGGCGCAGCATCTTGGAGCAGGTAAAGGCCTGCTGCTGGATTTCGGGGCGAGCACAGCGCTTCGAGCTACGGCAACTCACTGGGGCAAGCAAATCGTTTATCTCGCCAGCGATGCCAAGGACAAACTCGGTTTGAGCGCTGCGCTGGTGCGCCCCGATGGCGTGGTGGCATGGGCGGCAGATAGCACGCCTCATGCCGATGCGGCCGCGCAGGCTGCAACGCGATGGTTTGGAGAGCCCGACCGGGTGCGCGAGTATCAAACTCGCTAGCGTAGATGTGAGCAGAACACGAACCCGATGCGTGCAGATACGTTCTACACGCCAGGAAGAACTGAACTTGACGCTCAGCCTGCCCCATTTCCTTTGTAAAACAGAAATTTGCTATCCCGACGGCTATTCGGCTCGATCATGACGCCAGCAGCCAATTGCTTGGCCATGTCCTCCAGCATGTCATCCGGCGCGGTGACATGCGCCACCGATTTTTCCTGCTGGCGATAAGACGCCATTTCCAGCCCTTTGGACGTGCTTAAAACGCGCACAAAAACCGCCGCGCGATTCGCATGCAGCGATACGTGGCCGCCGTAATAATCCTGCACCTCGCCATTGATGACATAGCGATAGCCTTTAGCCTTCGCATACGCGACCGCCGCGTCGTCACTGAGCGGCACTTTTGCTCCCACCGGCCTCGGCAGCGAGACAGCCCGCATGCCTGGCCTTTGCGAAAACACGCGGGTAAAGATCGCACCGGCTTTCGCGCCGGAACCGTCACAGTCCAGCTGGTTGGCGATATCGCAGTCCTGGAACATCACCACGGCAACCGTGCTGTCGCGGGGAACGTGATGCTTTACCGTGGCAGGTGGCGCGGCGGCGCATCCGGCCAGCAGCAGAGTGGTTGCCAATAGGGTGCGTGTACGCGGGATTGTCACCAGGTTTACTCCATGCGTTTGAATGCGTTGCGGCGAATGAAAGCTTACGGCAAGGCTGGTGCAAAGCGAATTGGGGTTTTGGTGAAGGTCTTCTTCATTTGTTGCGATGCTTGGTTCCTCGTTATTCGGCACAGGCAGATGTAACGGAAACCACCAGCCGCACGCTCGTCATTCCGGCGGAGGGCGGAATCCAGTTAAAAATGATGTGCGCAGCACACGATATTAGATTTTGAATGCTGCGCACGACGCGCTTAACTGGATTCCGGCCTTCGCCGGAATGACGATCCGCTCCGAGATGGCCCCCTGCCGGCCAAATTTGCAACATTGTCCGCCGTCGTTCATCGGGTTTTTAAGCTCTTTGCGAGGCATAGAACTCCAACCCAACAAGCTTGCTATGCTTGCCCCGCACGGCGCGGGGGCGCCGCTCATTAAGGAAGTGACACCATGGCAACACGATCCAGGGGGCCTGCGGCCGGTTTTGGCTGGCTTAGCAGAGGCATCAACGTAAGTTTCCAGCATCCCAAACCGCTTTTCGGCGGGGCACTTTTGGTCATGCTGGCGGCATTGGTTCCCGCGCTCATTTCAACGCCCATGCAAATTTTCGCCATGTATTCGGGCACACCACCACATCTGGCCACTATCGTTGGAATAGCAGCAATATCCCTGCTGCTTGGCCTGCTTGTTTTGCCGATCTACGCTGGTTACCTGCAATTGATCGATACGGCGGAGGCCGGGCTTCCCGCCCGCGCACGCGATGTCATCAGGCCGTTTCGGGAAGGCAAAGCGCTGCGCGTCATCGGCTACGGCATTGTGACGGGGGTGATTTACATCGCCGTCTTCGTACTGATCTTTGCGGCAACCGGAACTGGCGTCGTCCATTGGTATCTGGAAGCAGTGTCCGCACAAATCAATCACCTACCGCCGCCAACCTCGCTGCCCTCAGGGTTCGGAATGACGTTCTTGCTCGTAGGTCTATTTAGCATCTTCTTGCTGGGCTTCTATGCGATAGGCCTAGGCCAGGTCACCTTGAGCAACCGCAGCGTATTCGGCGCCGTGGGCGATGGCATCGTTGGCGCTTTGAAGAACGTGCTGCCGCTGCTGATGCTGACGTTGGGTCTTATCATTGTCTGGATCTGCCTGGCGATCTGCTTTTTGATCGCCGTCCTATTGGTCACCCTGCTCAGCAAAGTGGCCGGAGCATGGCTGGCTCTGGTGCTGCTTATCCCGCTCTACATCGCCCTATTCCTCGCGACTTTCACGATCATGTTCGGCGTGATGTACCACCTATGGCGTGACGTGTGTGGTGATGACACGGTGGCCGGAACGGCTGAAGTTATGGCTGTTTGATTGAGCGTATCCGTTTGTATCCGGACAGTTGCGATTGACCGGAAAACGGAAGCAAGCTTGGTCGCGGGCGGTGCGGCTAATCGGCCGCCCGCGATTAACTGCTCTCGCACCCCACCATTGCATCCATACTCCGAACTTAAGGTTTCAGTCGCCTCAGATTCAATATTCGTCATTCCGGCGAAGGCCGGAATCCAGTTAAGTACGTCGTGCAAAGCACACAAAATATGTATGTCGAGTGCTGCGAACGTCATTGTTTACTGGATTCCGGCCTTCGCCGGAATGACGGTTCGCTTTGAAACACCGTCAATGCAGGCCTTAAGTTCGAGCATGGACCATTGCAACCGCCCGCGATATGCAGCACCCTCGCGTCACCGCAGTTTGCGTCGTTCGTGATTCAGCTCAATGAAAATTCATTCCTTGCTAGCTGTCTTCACCGGCACGCTTTTAACGTGCCAAGCATTCGCTGCGACAGCCATCGGCCCGGCAACGTGGGGTAATCCTGATCATGCTTGGGGTACACGGCGGCCTATAACCGACAAGGACCGCTCGTTAATCCGACCCTATCGCACCCGCCAAGCGCATCCCGTATTGGAAGAGCATTTTACAAACCCCTCGGAACTGCAAACGCTCTGGTCGCTTCAGTCAGACGACAATCCCGGCCTTAAATCTTGCCGTACTCCTGAAAACGTCGTCATTACCAGCAACGAATTGCAGCTGCGCACGCTCGATGCCGTAAATTGCCATGCCAAATGGTCAACCGGATCGATGATAAGCAAGACGCATCAGAAATACGGCTTCTTCGAAGCACGCATGAAGATCGCTGACATCAGTGGTTTGAATAACGCGTTCTGGCTCGTGACCGACGATCATTTTGAGATCGACATCGCGGAAGTTCACTACCCGAACGACATTCGCTTGACACTCCACAACAACAATCACTGGGATACCGAGAAAGACGACAAAATGCATGCCGTCGGATTCGATAGCAAGTTCGTCGATAACTTCTCGCAGGACTATCATGATTACGGAGTACTTTGGACGCCGACGGACATCGTTTTCGAAGTCGACGGTGAACCCATCGCTGCCATGGCGACACACGGGTCCATAAGCGGGGCCGCCGATATCCGGTTCTCCACCGCCGTCACTGAATTTGGCGGCAAAATCCCATCACATCCCGCTGGCCATCATATGCATGTAAGGTCTCTACGCGTGATCCCTCTCGCCTCACAAAGCTGACGGGGTCCAAAGCTGGCGGGGTCAGATCTACTTACAAGCGCATATCGTCGCCAAGTAAATCCAACCCCGCTTCAACCTTAACCGACCCGTCAATCAAACCTGGGTTCGCTCACCGTGTGCCTTTTTTGCCGATGCCACACGCTGCTCATGCGATTGGCCGAACCCACGGGAAAACAGCATGCAGTGTTTGCCGCTCGACATGACGGCTCGCTTGCAATAAACATCCACGATGGCAACCGTGGTTTGGTTGGAATCCGAGACCAGGAAGCGTTTCGCAACACCTGGCCCCTCCGAGTTGTCGATGGCTATGGCGAGTACTGGCTGCTGGGCCACGCCCATCTTCCTCAGCGCTTCTGACCTTTCGGCCGCCCGCGCTGCTTGCATGTACTGGCTGTGGGTGTTACCGACCAGGGCTGCCAATCCGTAGCCCGTGTGCAAGTCGACGACGTAGGTTTCGTACTGCCCTACCGGTGCGGTGACGGTGAGATTTTGCAAGCTGGTGGCTTGCTGGTCTTGGGCGGCACTGATGCCGCTGACACACGCAAGACCGAGTGAGAAGGTGGATGCAATGATTAGGCTTTTCATGTCAGGACTCCAAACGGACGCCTATGTCCGTTCGGGCATGTTGTGCTTGCAAGGAGAAACAAAGCGAGAGAAAAAGCGAAACAAAGCGGACAGACTTCATTAAAAATAGCGGCAATTTGGCCTGATTTTTTTAATGCGAATTGGCGCCGTGACTAATGGCACGGTGCCGATATGACTAAAGTAATTACATGCATCATGACTATCGCCACGACAAGTATGTCGCACACAGTACGCAAGCAGACCGCCATTGTGGCGAATATCTTTGCAACCGCGACTTGTATTGCGGTATCACTGATCTTTTAATTCGCCATCCTGTGCACCACGCCAACGGAAGGAACCATATGAAGAGCTTTCTGCGTCTCGCCCTGCCACTGTTGCTGCTCAGTACAACCGCCAGCGCTATTGTTATTCGTCACGATCAGCCCGATGCACGCTACCGCATCAGCCCCCAGGTCATCCCTGCCCTGGCAGATCTGCCCGACGAAGGCCACGGCACCCTGATCGCTTCACGCTGGGTGCTCACTGCCGCCCATGCGGTGAACATGATGCAGATGATGCCCGAAGAACATTTCGTGACCATCAACGGAAAGCGGTGCCCCGTGAGCCGTATTGTTGTTTACCCCGATTACCCGCCCGCAAGAGATGCCTGGCAGCGGATGTTCAAGCAGGTCAAAACAGCCAATCCCGACACCTTTGTGAAACAGTACCTGGCTGCAATGGCCGCCATGCACGACATCGCCCTGCTGAAACTCGCGGAGCCCGTCACCGATGTCGCGCCGATGCCGATCGATCGCGGCAACGCCAAGCCCGGCATGCTGAGCACGGTTTACGGTGCAGGCGCCACCGGCACCGATCTCACTGGCGCGCCGGATAGCGAAAGCCATCGCACGCAATTACGTCGCGCAGAGAATCGCCTCACCCAATCCGATGGCCCCTGGCTGGATTACGTGTTCGATTGCAGCGCCACTGCTCCAGCGCTCAGCGGCGCCACCGCAGGGGGCGATAGCGGCGGCCCCGTCACCATCGAAGTAGCCGGCCGCACCTACCTAGCCGGCGTCACCCACGGCCTGGATGGGACAGCCAGCGAAGTGAAACACAGCGTGCAGCAGATGCAGGATGGTTCGTTCCGCATGGGCGTATGCGGACAGCGCTTTGCGGCCGCGCGGGTGAGTTTTTATGCGCCGTGGATTGATCAGGCGATGGCTAGACACTGAGTTGTCGGGTGGGCTCTTGCGGAGCGATGGCATTGTTGGATGAATGAACCCGATCTCGGTCTTGCAAGACCGCGCTCTTACACTTCAAATATAAGTATTGGATATAGACGCTGGATGCCATTCCATTCGAACTTTCCATAGAGGTCTCTCATCATGCCTAGCTACTACATTCATATGGATCAAGGCATCGCTGCTGATCTTCGCAATTACAGCCTGTGCTCGGGGCAATTCTCAAGTTGCGCGCCCATTGTTATGCATAACGACCAAAGCCACATAGGTGCGCTCTACCATTTAGCCGGTTGCAACAGTCTCGATGAGATCAAGATCAACCACCTCATGACGCTAATGACCGTTATCAAACCTACGGTCGCCTATGTGCTGCAGGGAACAGGAGACACCTATGCTGGGGTTCAGGCGGCTGGACATGTCAATGTCGTGAGCAACTTGATCCTAATGGAAGGCATTCGGGTGGAACATGCATTCAACCGGCAAGTACGTTTTGGATCCATCACTGTCTCCGAGCGAGGCGGCTGTCTCCATATCTACGAAGGGTACGACAGCAGCAACAAACTCAATACCAGAACCTCCATTGCTGCATTGCCTGATGACGTAGGCTTTGTCGGTGAGAACCGCGAGGAGCACTTAGCCAAGTGGCTGTAGTAGTAGAGAGGCAAAAAATGTTGCATCCACAGTGAACTCACCTTCCGTTTCGGTAGAGTGATGCAACATGTCCAGCTTACCAAGGCATCAGAATGCGTCGTCTTCGGACAGATGGCGTGGTCCCAGCTGGCACCGTCCTTCCCGAGGGATTAGCCGCAGCTAACGGGGTCAGGTTCACTTACCGGCAATTGCACTGCAGCGTAAGTAAACCCGTCCCCTTCGGCTTTACTTCCCCACAAAAAGCGTCCTGATCCCCGTAACTGCAATCTGCAACCCCACGCAAAAAATAAAAAACGCAATCAACCGGTTGAAAATCCGCTCGCCCTGGGAACCGAGATAGCGCTCGATGCGCTGAGTGTTTAGAAAGAACACATAGATCAGCACACACATGAACACGACCGCCAGCAGGATCGCGAGCATGTTGTACAAGGTCTGGCGCAGATCGGCATCCGAACCATGCGCGCTCAGCGTCAGCAATACTGAGATCGTCCCTGCCCCGGTGGTCAACGGAAACGTCAACGGATAAAACAGTTTGTCGTCAATGCTGCGCGGCTTTGCTGCACCGGCGTCATCGCTGCTGTCTGCGCTTTCATCCTTGTCGGAGGTAAGGAATTCCCAGCCCATCCTGCAGATCATGATGCCGCCCGCCAGCTGCACCACGGGGATCGACAGCCCGAACAGTTTTAAAATCCATGCGCCGGCGATCAGGGTGACGGTGCAGACGCAAAACGCGTAGAGCGTGATTTGGCCTACTGCTCGCTTTTTGCCGGCTCTATCCAGGTGGGCGAAGTAAGGCATCACTACGAAGGCAGTGCCGATGGGATTCACTACCGGAAACAGAGCTACCACGCCAATAAAGAGCAGGTGGACAAACTGATGAAGTTCGGCTGCCATGCACATCTACCTTATTCAGAGGAACGATCTGCCTGTATGGCTTGCGCCCATGATACGGCCGGCAGACTCGGATCAGAACAGACCTTACCCGGCCTTTTTTAAAGCGCACTATCCCCGCTGCTTCTGCTCGTCACTCTCGCGTACTGATGCCTCGGTCAAAACAATTTCATACAGCTCGAGGCGGCCTTTGGCTCGAACTGCCCACCATGAAGTTGCATAGAAGACCATCATCACCCACAAAAGAACGCTGCCAAGCAGATGAACGTGATTGGTGAGTCCTCTCCAATCACCGAATGACCAATCTTTGAATTGCAGGTACATCGCCGCCAGCAACGGCAGGATGCCAAATTTCTCAAACCCGCCGGTAATCAGGCCAGCGCGATAGGTCAATCTGCTCCTCCGGTCGCGGATATAACGCAGATGAGTACAAATAACGGAAAGCGGATGGCGACGTATGGCATCTACAATATCGTTGTATTGCACCAATCGCTCGTCTAGCTCCCGTGCAAAATCCTTATGCTGTCGCTGGTAGAAGCGCCACATTTGTAGACAAGCGTTCAAGGAAGCCACAACAACACATATCAACTCTAGCCCGAGACCAACGCATAGCACGTACAGACCAAATTGGTTGGGGAACAACCGCTCAATAATTACGCCCAGTGCGCCAAAAAGAAACGCTCCAACAAAGGTATATCGATCCAGCTTGGTCGTTACGGGCTCGTCGTCAGTCTGCACGTACTGCTCGAGGCGAGACTCTAACCACGTAAAGCTAAACGCCTCAGGGGCGGGCGGCATGTCCTCCGCTCCCTGCTCCATCGATACATCTGAAACTACATCCGACATCCGTTCCATGGCCGCCCCTGTCTTTGGCCTATGCGATAGCCGAATCGTGAGATGCCGTGTGGCGATCGTCAAGGCAACTTGGTCGCATTAAAAAAGGGCCGGAGGTTGCCGATGTGGTTTAGCTACCTCCGCTCTTTTAGCGGCCGGTTTTTTTTGCGGATGACTTGTCTGCGTCACTCGCCCATGGCAGTCTGGCGGCTCGTTAAGCCGAAGTGTTTTGCTAACGTTCGATATTGAAGCGTTACCACAAGGAGGCGATATGGAAACGAAGGTTCTGAAGGAAATCTTGTTAGAACAGGGTGAAGTCGATCGCTACTACGAAGGCCAGGTACCCACCTCGCTCTGGCGAGCTTTGAACCATCAACGCGGCATGGCTTTGTTCGAGCTGATTGAAGAACCCTTTGTCATGTCAAACGGCCGCCCCCGCCCGCCGGACATTACCATCGTCTCTCGCAATAAGGTCCCGTGGGTAACCGTCTCCGAGACACCTCGTGGCATCAGCACCTGGGATGCACCGGGGATACCTGGCGGAAAAGATTGGAGCTATTACCGCATCCCCGCCGGCACCGTCCTTCCCGAAGGATTAGCGATAGTGCGCGATCACTACAACAAAAAGCTGGACGCCACTCACCATACCATTGCTCCCGCTCGCGACATGCCGCTTTCGCACTTCAAGTTCCTGCTGAACAAGTTGGCTGAAAACGCCATCAAAGAGGCTGTCTGATGAAATTTAGCGGCACCCTGGCCCCTTTGGCGGTATGCGCCGTCCGTGACGCCGTGCTCTACCACGAGCGGTTGCTTCAGAGCGAAACACTGAGAAATCGTGCCGACTACGAGGAATACGCGGTGGATTTGTCGGTATTTCTCGATGAGATCACGCATCGATACAAGAAAATTGAAGCAAGCCTCGGCCTTCCCCTCGGCGACTTTTTCGAGTCCGACATTCCCGCCTTGGCGTATCGCGTCGAAGATAGGGGCAAAGCAGAGGCAGCCATAGAGATTTCCGATCCCTATGCGTTGCTTATGGTTTCCTCGGTGCGCGACGCCATCCTCTACAGGGAAAGCCTGCTTCGGAATCAACCTTCACAGGAAGATATTGAGGACGCAAAGGCGTATTTAGTTCATCTGGAAAGGCTTCTTGAATTCGTCAAGACTGAGTACAAGAAGATTGAGTCGAAAGTTGGTGTCCCGCTAGAAAAAATCTTGCACTCGGAATGAATGCGTAATGATCACGAACAAACGGGTCATGTTCACGTACTGGCACGGGGCCGTAGGAAGCTAAGGCGATTTAATTACCTGCGCCCCCCCCTTATTGGACGCACGCCATGCGGCAAGGAAATCTTCAACTCAATTTCCACCAATTCCTTTGGCGTTTCCACTTCCCGTTTTCCCATCGCCTGCGCTTTCCGGTGCCGGCCCAAGGTTGGTGGCTAGGAACGTGAGCAAACGACCGTAGAAATCCTGTTTGTTTGCTGGATCGGCAAGGCCATGACCTTCCCATTGGTAGGTGACGAATTCTGGCGGGCGGCCTGCTTTCTTCAAGGCAGAGCGCATGGCGTCCGCATACTCAACCGGCACTCTACCATCCTGTTCGCCATGCACCAGCAAAACGGGAATAGTAATGGAGAAAGCACGAGAGACCGGCGAATCGGCGGTCAACGCCGCCTTGTCTTCGCCGAGCACTACATTTAAATAATGCATACCGTAATCGCTGCGGTGGATGTCACCCCAGCGATAGAGTTTGCTCAGGTCATATGGGCCTGACAGCCCGATCGCGCAACGATAAAGCCCGGGCTCACGCGCGGCGCCCATCAGCGCTGCGTATCCACCGTAGCTTCCGCCATAGATGCAGATCCGTTTCGGGTCCGCCACACCTTGTGCGATGGCCCACTTAGTGGCGTCTGTGATGTCGTCCTGCATGGCAAGTCCCCATTGGCGATAGCCAAGCTCCATGAAATGCCGACCGAAATTCGCCGAACCACGAAAATTGACATGCAGCACGCTGTAACCGTGCGCGGCAAGAAGCTGAGTTTCCTCATCGAACGTCCAATTGTCCGCAACGAAGTACGGGCCGCCGTGAACAATCACCACCATCGGCGTGGGGGCGCTACCCCCTTTCGCGCGCGTAAAGAAACCTCGCAGAACCAGGCCGTCTCTGGCCTTGAACTCGAAAGGCTCCATCGCGGCCATACGCGCGGGATCGAGCCAAGGACGAGCATGAAACAGCAGCGTGGCTTTAGACGTCTTGCGGTCCAACAGATACCACGCCCCGTCGTCCCGATCGTTGTAAGTAAAAACGACAGCTATTGAACCATCGGCAGTACTGCTCGCTACACTGACCACACTGCCGGGAAACGCCTTCACCAGTGCATTGTGCCATTTGGCGTCCTCACCATTCGGAGCCCAGTAACGCGCTTGCGGAACGCCAGGACCGAACCAGGCGCCGATGGGTTCCTTACCATCCATCGAAAAAATGGTGACGAGCGGGTCCGATACCTTGTCACTCAGGATCTCGGTTCGCTTGCCGCTGGCAAAGTCATAGCTTTCGATGACGTCGGGACCGTCGATGCGCTCGCTGTCCAGGTAACCGGTCTTGTTGTCAGCAGAAATACCGATCGGAACCACCGCAACATGCGTGGCATCACTGTCGTTGAGTGAAGACCACAGCCCCTTATCGCTGCGTACATAAAGCTGGCTCCGCGCCGTATTACTCCACGCCCAAGCAAACCGGACCTGTCCACTGTGGTCGACCATTAAAGAGGCATCGCCCAAGGGGGCCTCGCCCATCTCATCCCCTTTATCTAGTAAATGGTCGATATCAAGCCGCCTCAAGCTGTACCGGCATTCGTGGTCGCTGAAATCTTTGCATTCCCGGACCAGGATATGGCGATCATCTCCGCGCACTGTGCCAAAGAAGTTCGACGCCAAGATCATCGGATGCTTCGCGTGAATATCCACCAGGTAAATAACGGAATCGAAGATGGGCTGGTGATACCTCTCCGACGCGCGGTTGGCGGCGATCACCAGGTGATCGGATCCCAGCCACGACAGTGCTTCAATCTCCTCACGGCTTCCCGAACCGACCTGCGCGACCACATTCATGTCCGAACGCCGAAGTATCGTGAGCGTCGTGCTTTCTTCCTCTCGGTGCGCAATAGCCAGTAGCGCCCCATCGGGCGATATCGCCACGCGTTCGTATTCCGCACGCTGCAGAAAATCGGTAGTTTTCAGGCCATCGTCCGCCATGCAGGCGAATGACATCGAAACCAGCAACCAAGCTAGCCAAAAAAGTTTCATGGTGCATCCCCCTGATGCTCCGAGCCCCAGTTACGCATTATATAAATGCGTTTGCCTATGCTGGGGAATACTCTCTCTTCCCTTTATCCAACTTGTTAACTACCCCCCTGCCCCTTATCCGGAACGGAAGTCTTTAACTCTCCGTCGTAGCCTGAGATGCAGGCCAGAAATCAACGATCATCCCCAACGCAGAGGCAAATAGCGCCAACCCTGGCCACGCCCACCTCAGGAGCGGCGAAATGCTCAAAAAAGCATACAAAAAAGCTAACACGGCTAGCACGAATGAAGCGCCACGGCCTTTATTAGACAAGGCAAAGCGCAACACCCCCGCCATTAAGCAAATCGCACCCATCAGTATGCACAGCAACTTGATGGTCGAAATCTCTCCATGGCTTGAAGCCTTGAACAGAAATGGCAGCTTACTACACAAGCCGAGCAGCATGATGGCACCAATGCCAGCGCAAACGCGCCGAAATGTTTTCAAGCGGTCCATATATCCCCTGTGAAGCCTGATGCAGGCAATTAACAAACGGCTCTATCTCTAACAGCGAACGAGGTCAAGTTTATTTACTAACAAATGTCCCGCGCGATAAGTCAACCTGACCCGAATGGCACTTACTTTAGTTTTTTTGGATGTCCATGTAGTTGAATTTGTTGGCGTTCAAGGTGGCGATGACGCATTAAAAGTGGGTACGGTTTAGGTCGTCGCTTTACCGACCGCGGCTCTATTCGG